>Ga0111539_10001844_pt1 | contig 28190 bp, 23 predicted proteins | sample RhiMethybrSRZTD1_FD_79667 | JGI IMG/M metagenome (GOLD analysis project Ga0111539, IMG submission 79667) | Populus rhizosphere microbial communities from Tennessee, USA - Rhizosphere MetaG P. TD hybrid SRZTD1 (version 2) (version 2) | ecosystem: Host-associated > Plants > Roots > Rhizosphere >...
GAGACGTCGTCAGCTGTACCGACTCGCCATTCGGCAGCTGCTTGACCCAGATCTGGCCGGGTCCCAGGAACGAGTCGCCGCCGCGTTTGAAGGTGACCATCCGCCCATCGGGCGACAGGCTGGGTGCCGTGGCCGAGTCGGTAAAGTTTGTGAGCTGCACGTATTCCGACGGCGAGGTCACAGGCACTGTGGGCTTCACGAAATAGAACGCCGCCGCGCCCGCGAGCAGCACCAACGTGCCGACAGCCACCGGAAGCGCACGCCGTACGCGGCTTGATTCGCGTCTCCTCGTCGCGTCGTCGTCGATCTGAAAGTGCACGTCACCCAGATCGCGCAAGCGCCGCTTCGAATCCTTTTCGAGGCACCGCTGAAGCAGCTGGCGGACGGCGATTGGCGTTCCCTTCGGGAGGGCGTCCCAGTCCGGCTCGCTGCCAAGGACGGCCGCGATCGTGTCCGACGCCGAGCCGCCCGTGAACGCGGCGCGGCCGGTGAGCATTTCGTACAGGACGCATCCGAATGCCCAGATGTCGGTGCGCTTGTCGACGACCTGACCGCGCGCCTGTTCGGGACTCATATATCCGGCCGTGCCCAGGACCGCACCTGCGCTCGTCTGGTTCGCGAGCATCGTCGGCGAGTGAGTAAGGTCGGGCGTCGACGCTGCCCCCGCGATCTTGGCCAGGCCGAAGTCGAGGACCTTCGCCACTCCGTCCGGCGTGATCTTGATGTTGGCCGGCTTGAGATCGCGGTGAATGATCCCTTTTTCGTGAGCGACATCGAGAGCGACGGCGATCTGCCCCGCGATGCTCAGTGCGTCACGAATGGGCAGCCCAGGACTGCGAGTGCGTTGCCGAGAGACGTCCGCGAGTTTGTCCGCGAGCGTGAGGCCGTCCACGAGCTCGAGAATCAGGAACCGAAGGCCTTCAGCCTCCTCGAAGCCGTAGATCGCGCCGATGTTCGGATGATTGAGCGCGGCAAGCATTCGCGCTTCGCCCTCGAACCGTGAGAGGCGCTCGGGATCGCTCGTGAACGCAGGCGGCAGGAACTTGACGGCGACGTCCCGTTGCAGCTTGGTGTCGCGCGCCCGGTACACCTCGCCCATGCCGCCTGCGCCGAGCAACGCCTGCACTCGATACGCGCCGAGCTGCCGGCCCTCGATGAGCAACTGTGAGGGGGGAGGCGTGCCGTCGCGCCCAACCTCCGCAGGCGACTCGAGAAAGCTCTTCGCGCGCTCGTCCGAGGCCAGGAGCGACTCCACTTCCTGGCGCAGCGCCTCGTTGCCGAGACAGGCCGCTGCGAGGTAGGCGTGACGCTCGGACGCCGGCAACGCCCGCGCGCGAGCGAAGACGTCTTTCATCCGCCGCCAGTCTTCCGGGGCGACTGTCACGTGCGGATTCTACCCGGAAGCGCGGGCCGGTTTTGGTCTATTCTGACTAGCGCATGCCCCAAACCGTCGAGATCAGCCTCAGGATTCCTTCGCTTCGGGTCCGCCGCGAGGATACGGATACGTTGGAAACCATCAACAACAGCGACGTCAGATTCTGCAAGCAGATCGAGGTGGCGTCGATTCCGAAGCCCGGCGTTGTGTTGACGATGGCGAACGGCGCCGAAGGGAGCTTCGAATGTGAAGTGCTCAGAAGCGACTGGCATCATGACAAGAACATGTTCGTCATCGCTTGCCGGTATTCCAAGCGGTCTATGTCCGCGGCAGACTACTATGCTCTGATGAACTCGTCAGACTGGTCTGTCAGGGCCCTGATCTAAGAACAACACCAGCGCGGGAGTCGCGCGCGTCCGACCGACGTCCTACACAGCGAGGCACACACGATGGCCACGATGAACGGCACGATCAAACGTTTGACCGACAAGGGATTTGGCTTTATCGCAGCGAGCGACGGCGCCGAGTACTTCTTCCACCAATCCGCCTGCACGGGCACACGCTTCGACGAATTGCGCGAAGGCCAGAAAGTGACCTTCGAACGCGGACAGGGTCCCAAGGGGCCGCGCGCCGAGAACGTCCGCGTCGAGTGAGGGACGCTACGTGCGAGAGTCGAGCGCGTCCCACCGGGTGTAGGCGGCCAAGAGCAGCGTCTCGAGCTCCTCGAGTCTCGCCAGCGCCTCATGGATCTCAGAGGCTGGCCGCTTGTAGAAATCGTCCGATGCGACGGCCGTCTGGAGCTGTTTCTGCTCCGTTTCGAGGGCTTCGATGCGTGCTGGCAGCTGCTCGAGTTCCAGCTGCTCTTTGTACGACGGCTTTCGCTGCGTCCGAGGCGGCTCCTTCGCCGCGATGAGTGCCGCGTTCGCGCCGGAACCGGCGCGGCGCACGGGTGCTGGCTCTGTCACCGTTTCGGCGTTGCGCCGCTGCCGGAGCCAGTCCTCATATCCACCGACGTACTCCTGGACCCGCCCGTCGCCTTCGAAGACGAGCGTGCTCGTGACGACGTGATCGATAAAGGCGCGATCGTGGCTGACCAGGAGCAGCGTTCCCGGCCACGTGGCGAGCCGCTCCTCGAGCAGTTCCAGCGTTTCGATGTCGAGGTCGTTGGTGGGCTCGTCCATCACCAGCACATTGAACGGACGGGCAAAGAGCCGGGCGAGCACGAGACGGTTGCGCTCACCACCGGAGAGCGCCTTCACGGGCGACAGCGCCCGCTCGGGCGGAAAGAGGAAGTCTCGCAGGTAACCATGGACGTGCTGGGTCCGGTCGTTGACCGTCACGGTATCGTGGCCGTCGGCGACGGTCTCCCAGACGGTGCGCTCGGGATCGAGCTGCTCGCGCTGCTGATCGTAGTACGCGATCTGCACGTTGGCACCGCGTCGCACGTCTCCCGCGTCCGGCTGCAGCTCGCCGAGCAGCACCTTGAGCAGCGTCGTTTTTCCTGAGCCATTCGGTCCGATGAGACCGACACGGTCGCCTCGCATCACCCGCACCGCGAAGTCGGCGATCACCGGCCGGCCGTCGAAGGACTTGGTGACGCGCTCGGCCTCGAACACCAGCTGCCCGCTCCGCTCCGCGATCTCGGTCTCCAGCCGGACCGAACCGATACGCGACCGCCGAGCCGCTCGTTCTTCACGCATGGCGAGGAGCGCACGGACACGCCCTTCATTCCGAGTGCGCCGCGCCTTGATGCCCTGGCGGAGCCACGCTTCCTCCTCGGCGAGGCGCTTGTCGAACTTGGCATCGTGTGCCGCTTCGATCGCGAGCGACTCTTCCTTGCGCCTGAGAAACGTCGCGTAGTCGCCGGGCCACGACGTCAGGCGACCGCGATCCAGTTCGACGATCCGCGTCGCCAGCGACTGTAAGAAGACGCGATCGTGCGTCACGAACAGGACGGTGCCGTCGTAGTCCGCCAGAAACGCTTCGAGCCATCGCATCGTGTCGATGTCGAGGTGGTTGGTCGGCTCATCGAGGAGGAGCAGATCCGGCTGCGCGACCAGCGCGCGCGCCAGCAGGACACGGCGCCGCCAACCTCCTGACAGACTGGCCATCGTGACATCGGCGGGGATCTGCAGTCTCGACAGGGCCATCTCGACTTGCTGCTCCGCGCGCCATGCGTCGCCGGCCGCATCGGCAATGCCTTCGGCCACGACTTCGAACGTCCGCCGGTCGGCGGCGACGAGCGCATCTTGCGCCAGCCGGCCGATGCGCAGTCCCGACTCGTGCCACACGGTACCGCTCTGCGGCGCCAGCGAGCCGCTGACGATCTGAAGGAGTGTGGACTTGCCGGTCCCGTTCCGTCCGATCACGCAGACCCGCTCGCGCGATTCGATCCGAAGGCTGGCCTCGTGGAGAAGCGGGAGATGGCCATAGGCCATCGTGACCTTGTCGAGCGTGACGAGCGGCATTCGCTCGGATCGTACCATCCCGGAGGCAGCGCCACCCGCGGTTCACGGTCGTCCTCGGATCGGCTGCATCGCATTCAGATTGACGTAATTGGCAATGGCCTCGCCGACCTGATCGCTGATGGCCACCGTACTCGGGTAGTGCATCCCACCCCAGACCCGCGCGTTGTTCCCGTCGGAGTGCGCCTGTGCAACGCTGGTGTATGTGCGGGGCGGCTGTCCGGTCGTCGTCAGGGTGAAGGTCTGGCGGTCATCGAAGTAGCTGCGGAGTACGGTTGCCGCCGCTCCATTCATACTTGGGTGGCCGGCCGGATACTCGGGGTGACACGGTGTATTGACGAGCGGTAGCCACGCTGGATCCGCCGTCGTCTGCGGAAGGCCGTCCGTGTCGGCGACCACGATTGCTGTGAACGGCCGCCATGTGACTTCCAGCGGGTTGCTGCCGTAGAACAGTTTGGCGGTCCAGACGGTGAATGCGGTGTCGGCCATCGCGATGTTGAGCACGGCAAACAACCGGTTGCTGTCGGACAACGACAGGTGATGGGCGCGGGCCATCTGGTTGGCTGCCTGGTTCCAGTGGACGCTGGCGTTTCCCTCCCAGAACGGCGCAAGCGCGGTCTGGTTCTCGGTGCGCGTCGAGTTCGTCCTTCGACCGAGCGCCTTGACCGTGTTGAAATCGTCGAGATACGTGGGGCTGGCCAGCACTCGGGGAGGGCCAGGATCGAACTGGCTCGTGTTGGCTACGACGAACGGCGCTGTGAATGCCAACCCTAGACCGGTCATGGTGACGCACGACCCTCCAGTGGGCCGCCACTGGCCGACTGCCAGGCCTCCATTGAATGGAGGACGCGGAGTGCTGGACGCGAAGCCATCGGTCGCGCGCCACGCGAGTACCGTCTCCGCCACGTCCGATCCCCAGGCGACGCCGCGCCCGCGCGAGCGACTGCCGTCACCGCCCACCCGCCCGAGCGCCGCCTCGTAACTGGCGTCGATGTCCGCTCGCTGGAGCGGAGTCAGCGAAGGGAATAGCCCAAGCAGCGCGGTGTACGCCGCAGCGATGACCGCGGCTCGGCGCGATGTGCCAGGAGGCGCGCCGCCGACGACGAAGACTGGTGAGTACCGTCGTTCAACGCCGTTATAGGCATCGAAGATCGCGGTGTGGAAGATCGCTCCGAGCCGCTGGCTCGAGGAATTGGGAGTATTCGTGGCAACGAGCGTGTCGATGAAGATCTGGTTCCACTCGATCACCTGGTTCACGCTGGCGGACGGCTCCGACGGCTCTTGCGCGGTTCCGACGCGAGCGGGACCAAGGAATACCAACGTCGCGAGCACGACAAGCTGACCAACTCTGCAGCAGTTGCGCTTCATGAATCCCCCCGATCTTGTGACGCAGGTTTTCGGTGGGGCAGGAGCCACAGGGGCGTACAATCGCGCCACCCAACCGAAGCGTCAGCGCTGGACGCTATCCGTCACGGGGGTTACGAGTCCTTACAACTCGCCTTCGTTTTTGATCCGAAATGTCCGGCCCGCCAATGTTCGAGCAATCGCCGCCGTTCTATGAGTTCGGACCGTTTTCGGTAGATGCCGGCAAACGGTTGTTGTTCCGCAGCGGTGAACCAGTACCGCTGGCCCCAAAGGTCTTCGAGACGCTCCTGGCGCTCATCGAGAATCGCGAGCGCGTCCTCTCGAAAGACGAGCTCCTCAAGCAGGTATGGGGTGACACGATTGTGGAAGAGGGTGGACTCACCCGAAACGTCTCCGTGCTGCGGAAAGCGCTTGGAGAAAAGCCGGAGGACCACCAGTACATCGTGACCGTGCCGGCCCGCGGATATCGGTTCGTCGCGGACGTGCGAGCAGGACACGTATCGTCGGACACGCCCCCACCGTTGACTCAGGAACACGAGCGACCCTGGTGGAAGCTCTCGGCGCGTGGCTGGCTCGTTCTGAGTGCTGCTGCGCTCGGGGTGGCGACGCTCACGTATGCGCTACGACCGGTCCGAGCCACTGACGTGAGGGGACCGCTGCCGTCGGTCAACGCCGCTGCGTACGATTCCGTATTGCGCGCGCGGTATCTCAGCGTCCGCACGACCGATGCCGACACCCAGGCTGCGATCGCGCTACTCGAGCGCGCCGTCGCGCTCGATCCGACGTTCGCCGTCGCATACGGCGAACTGGCCGCCGCTTACGTCACACGGCTGACGTTCGTCACTCCTGAAGAGACCGGGGATCTGGAGCAGAAGGCGTTCGCAGCGGCCGAGAAGGCCCTCACGCTCGACCCAAAGGTGGCTGAAGCGTACATGGCACGGGGCGACCTGCTGTGGACCCCGGCGTATCACTTCGCGCACGAAAGAGCGGTGCGGGAGTTCCGCCGGGCAGTGGACCTGAAACCGAATTCAGATCAGGGCCATCGCCGCCTCGCGCGTGTGTATGTCCACGTCGGGTTTTTTGAAGAGGCACTCCGGCACGCTGATTTAGCGCTCGCGATCAACCCGAGTAATGCGCAGGCGCTCAACTCGCGAGCGCAAGCGTTGCTGTGGATGGGCAAGGATGAAGACGCGCTCGCCGTGCTGTTGAGCATCCCTGGGCCCGTCTTACCAGAACTCGTCGAGGCGAACACGGCGTTTGCTCTCTTTCGTTTGGGCAAACGAGAGGACGCATGGCTCCACCTGCGACGGGCGCAGGCCAAGTACCCGAACGATCCGAGCGGCGCCCTGACCGGTATTGAGGCGATGTTGCTGGCGGAGTCAGAGCCCTTCAAAGCCCAAGCGTTGATCGAGAAAGTTGCCAAGAGGAAGGCGGTGAATCCTTCCCATCACGCCGCGTACTTTGCCGCGAGCGCGTGGGCGCGGATGGGACGGGCCCAGGAGGCCGTCGAGTCACTGCGAGAGGCGGCCGAGACCGGGTTTCCCTGCTATCCGTTGTTCGCACGCGATACCAACTTGGATCCGATCCGCCAGGATCGGCGCTTTCAGGCGTTTCTCGCCGACATGCACAAACAGTCCGACTCGTTGCGGATGGCTCTATTCGGGAAGTAGATTCAAACGGCCTCTCGTTACCGTCGACGCAGCCCCTCGGGATCCTGGCCCGGCTCGTTTGGATAGTTGAAGAAGAGCTGGTTGCCGTCGAGATCCTCGACGACCAGGACCCTGTAGCCCCAGTGGCCCTCCTTGACCGTCACGCCGCGGGATTCGAATTCGGTGCGCAAGGCGTCGAGCGCCGCCACTGCGGCCTCGTGCGTCTCCGGTTCGACGTTCAGGGAAATGAACATCAGACCCTTGCCGGCCTTGTCCGGCCAGTGCTCGGCGAGGATGAGGGCGCAGCCCTGGCGGTCCACCTGCGCGACGTCGATGTGACCGTGCTCGTCCTCGACGCGCCAGGGCACGCTGAAGCCGAGCCGATCCACATAGAACGGCAGCGACGCGTTGACATTCGAGACGTGGAGCACCGGGCGAGCGAACCACTCGGTCATGCGGTCGATGCTACTACGCCCTCTGCGCGGGCGCCCTCTCCTCCAGGCGCCTCCGGCCTTCCGTAGTCACCCACGGCCGACCGTAGGTGTTTCACACTCCGAAGTTTCAACACGTCGCTCGGCAAGGGGAAGCTACAGGCTGGACGTGGCACTTCGTATGCCTTGAGCGTGTCGTCGTGGAGTCTCACGCGCGAAGGAACGCGGCGTCCGCCGCACTGGTATGCACGTCGGTGATGGTCTTCACGACGCTCGCCTTCGGACAAACGGCACCCGCACCACCGTCCAACAACGATCGTTATCGAGATGGCATGGTCATCTGGGAGACTCCTGCAGACGCCCAGGTGCCGTTCCTGTTGAAGTTCAACATCAATACGCAACTCCGATACCTCAACACGCAAGATAGCGACGAGACGTACACCGACCATCTCGGCGTCACTCGCGAGGTTCACAAGCGCAACGACATCACTGTCAATCGCGCGATGTTCATCCTCGGCGGCTACGTGTTCGATCAGCGGGCGCGTTACAGCTTCACGGTCTGGACCTCCGCCGGGGCGGCGTCGATCATTGTCGCCAGCAACATCGGCTGGCGATTCAACAATGCCCTGACGATTACCGGCGGCTACACAGGCATTCCAGGCAGCCGATCGCTGGTCAACACGTTCCCGTTCTTTACGTCAACCGACAGGAGCATGGCCGACAACTTCTTCCGCCCCGGCTTCACGCAGGGAGTCTGGGCGAATGGAGAGCTCGCGAACAGCCTGAACTATCTCGCCTTTGTCGGCAACGGTCTCAATACGCTGAATATCTCGGCGAGCAAGATCGATACGCATCTGGCATTGTCGGGCAGTGTCTGGTGGGAACCGCTCGGAGCCTATGGGGAACCCGGCAAAGCGCGGAACATGTACGACGACTACTTCGCGTCGAAAACGGTTCGCATCCGACTGGGTACTGCGTTTACACGATCCCGGGAGGACCGCTTTTCAAACCTCGATCAATCAAGTCCCGAGAACACGTCGTTGTACAACTCCGACGGCGTGCTGACCTTCTCGACCGGCGCCTTTGCCCCCGGTGTCACGCTCGACGTCGCAACGTACCGGATGTGGGCGGTTGACGGCGGCCTCAAGTGGAACGGGCTGGCGATCAACGGGCAGTACTTCGTACGTTGGCTCAACGATTTCGAGTCCGATGGCCCGCTTCCGCTCGCATCGACCAAGGACCATGGCGGCGAAGTTACCGTGGCTCACTTCATCGCGCCGAAAAAAGTGATGGTGTACGGTCGCGGCTCGTGGGTGCGCGGGCAATTCGGCGACTCCCATGAGTACGGCGGCGGGGTCAAGTGGCATTTCCTTCCGACCGAGCGACTGTGGCTCATCGGCGAGGTGTTCAAGATCGACCGAGCCCCCTATAGCGGCGCCTTCACTCCCTATACCGCCGGGATGACGGGCTTCGTGCCGATGCTGCAGACGGTCCTCGCGTTCTGAGGATCGTCGCGTGCGGATCTCGCCTCCGCTCGGCTATTCCATCCTGAGCGCTTCCACCGGATCGACAGATGCCGCGCGCCGCGCGGGCACGTAGCTGGCCAGCGCAGTTGCGATCACCAGGACTACCGGCACGGCGGCGTACGTGACCGGATCGAGTGGCGTGACTCCGTACAACAGCGTGGACAGAAGCCGTGTCAGTCCGGCCGCCGCCACGAGGCCGATCACGACACCGATGCCTGCCAGCACAAGGCCGTGACGCACAAACGCACCCTTCAACTCGCCCTGCTGTGCGCCGAGCGCCGCGCGAATGCCGATCTCGCGCCTTCGTTGCGAGACCGTGTAGGAAATCACGCCGTAGATGCCGACGATGCCCAGGAACAGCGCCATCGACGCGGCAATCGCCAGCATCACCAGCGTGAACGACGTCCGCGCCAGCGACCGATCGTAGACCTCGCGCATGGTTTCCAGCGATACAGGCAGGCTGGGGTTCACCGACCAGACGGCTTGCCGGAACTGGTTCAGAAACCCTTCTGTGCCAGCGCGCTGGCTGCGGACCACGAACGTCAGCTGGCGAATGGTATTCGGCCGCCCTGCCACAGCATTCAAGTACCCCGACATCGTCGCCCAGTACACTGTTGGCGGGGCCGGTTGGTAGACACCGTTTTCACGGACGTCCTCGACGACACCGATCACTTCATGCCACGGCATGCCCGGATCCTGGCGGAGCCGTTTGCCAATCGCCGCTGCGGGTGTGCGCCAGAGCTCACGGGCGAGATTCTCGGAAATCATCACGACCGGTCTCAGGTCGTAGACCTCAGTCCACGTGATCTCGCGCCCGGCGAGCACCCTGGTGCCCGCGGTTCGAAAGAAACCGGGCGAGGCGTACTTGAACAGACGCGACGGCGGCCTGTCGGACGTGTCGGTCCGGTCATCCGTGAGGACCGCGCCGAAGTTGACGACACCCAGGTTCAAGCCGTACCCCTCCATCGGCATCGCGCTTCCGAACGCGGCCGACGTCGCACCAGGAATTGACGACAGCGTGTCCTGAATGTCGTTCTGCATGCGCGTCAGTCGCTCTGGGTCCGCGACGGACGGTCCGCCGAAAAAGATTCGCATGATCTGGAGATGCTCCGGTTCGGTGAATCCCGGCGCGACGGTGCGTAACGACTCGAACGTGCGGATCATCAATCCAGCGCTGACCAGGAGCACGAGGGCGATCGCCACCTGAATCACGACGAGCGCGCTGCGGACCCGGTGACGCTCTCGGCTCACGCTCGCTGTGCGCCCGATGCTGCCCAGCGTCGCCCAGATGCGCGGGCCGGTGTATTTCAGCGCAGGGATGAGTCCCAACAACACACTCGACACCACCGAAAGCGTGGCAGCGAATCCGAACGTTCGCGCATCCAAGGCGATTTCGTTCAGTCGCGGAAGATTCGCCGGGCCGATAGCCAGCAGCACCCGCACACCGGCGTACGCGAGTCCCACTCCCAGCGCGCCGCCGACCAGACCGAGGAGGACGCTTTCAACCAGAAGACTCCGGACGATCCGTCCGCGGCTCGCACCGAGCGCCGCACGCACGGACAGTTCCCGCTGGCGCACCTCCGCCCGAACCAGAAGCAGATTCGCGACGTTGGCGCAGGCGATGAGCATCACCAGGCCGATCGTCGTCATCACCACCCAGAGAACGTCGGTGACGCTGCCGACCACGTCTTGTTTGAGGGGACGCAGGTCGGGTGTGATTCTCCAGGTCTCATAGACTCGTGGACTCGTGCCCGGTCCATCTGACCAGGCGTTCATCCAGATCGGGACCATGCGCGCCACGTCAGCGTTGGCCTGGGCGATGGTGATTCCCGGCTTGAGCCGGGCGACGCCGTGATAGTTGAAACCGGCGAGCGTGATTCGTTCCGGATCGAACGCCAGCGGAAAGATCAGATCCGCATCGGCATTGCCGATCCTGAATCCCTGGGGCATCACACCGACGATTTCCCGCGGACGCGAGTCCATCGTAATGGTGCGTCCGATGACGGAGCGGTCTCCTCCGAAACGCCGCTGCCAGTACCCGTAGCTGAGCATCACGACGGTCGTCGCCCTGATGACACCTGGGGGCGGCCGCGGGGGGCCGACTTGATCGCTGTCCAACAGCCAGCGGCCAGCTGCGGGCGGCACGTTGAAGGCCTGGAGAACGCCATCGGTGATGCCGATCACCCGAATCTGTTCCGGTTCGGCAAGTCCCGTAATGGTGGAAATGGTGCTGACCCACACGCCCAGCGCTTGAAACGCCCGATTCTGCTCGGCGTAAGTGACATACATCGACGGGGAAAGACTCAGCCCGTCGGAGGCAGTCGCCAATCCCGGAACGCCCGGCGCGATCAGACGAAGCGCCACCAATTCCTCTGCTCGCGGATACGACAATGGCTTGAGTAGCACGCTATTGAGGACGCTGAAGACCGCGGTGTTCGCGCCGATGCCGACCGCGAGCGTCAGCACAACGACCGCCGTGAATGCGGGGGTGCGACGCATGGCGCGACCGGCATAGAGCAGATCGCGGTTCAGCGAATCGAGGAATCGGATCATGCCCCTCCGGATAGACGCAGCACGAGCGACGCGATTGTACGGCCCGACGTATTACCCGTTTGTTACCTGTTCCGGTGTGCGCTTCAGTTGCGACGCTCTAGGCGTCTGACGGCGCCGGCCGCTCACGCAGGATCATCCAGTTGACGCCGAACCGATCCCGCAGCTGTCCGAATCGGGTCGCGAAGAACGTTTCCCGCATCGACGTGAACACGGTTCCGCCATCCGAAAGCGCTGAGAAGATGCGCTCCGCTTCGGCATCGCTGGGAACGAGCAGGGACAGGTAGGCGCTGCGCATGGGCTCGGCGGTTGGAATGTCCGCGCCCATCAGCTCTGTCCCGCCGATCGACACACGCGCGTGCAGAATGGCGTCTTTCCACTCGGGCCTGCTGTTGGCCTGGTCGGGAGACTGCCCGTGCGTCATTACCATTCCGATCTTCGCGCCGAGGTGCTGTTCGTAGAAGCGAAACGCCTCGGCGCACGCGCCTGCAAAATTCACATAGGTATACATCGTCATGGTCGCGCCTCTCCTTCTATGTGAATGACGAACGGCGACGGCCGAAATCGACACCCAACACTGAAGGAGGCGCGCGATCCGGATCCTGACTCCTATCCAGCCCGTCCGACCGGTCGCATTTGGAGGCAGAACTCGAGCAAGTCATGGTTGACGAGATCGGCATGCGTTGCGGTGAGACCGTGCGGCAAGCCCGGATAGTACTTTTCCACAGCGCCCTTGATCAGCTGTGCTGACTTCTTCCCCGAATTCTTGACGGGCACGATCTGGTCGTCCTCACCGTGCATGACCAGGGTCGGAATATCGAACTTCTTGAGGTCTTCCGTGAAGTCAGTTTCAGAAAAGGCCTTGATGCTGTCGTACGAGTTCTTGAGGCCAGCCTGCATGCTCCAGAGCCAGAACTGATCCAGCGTGCCTTGCGAAACCTGCGCGCCAGGTCTGTTGGCGCCAAAGAACTGGAGAGCGAAGTCTCTGTACGTCTGCGAGCGGTCCTTGGCCAAGCTGCTCCGCAAGCCGTCGAAGAGTTCGATGGGCAGTCCTTCCGGATTGGACGGAGATTTCAACATGATCGGCGGCACAGCGGCGATGAGGACCGCCTTTGACAGACGCTTCGTGCCGTACCGTCCGATGTAGCGCGCGACTTCGCCGCCACCAGTCGAGTGGCCGACCATGATGATGTCCTTGAGGTCCAAGGCCTCGATCACAGCCGCCAGATCGTTGGCATACCCGTCCATGTCGTTTCCGGACCACGCCTGGCTCGATCGACCATGGCCACGACGATCGTGTGCCACGACTCGGAAGCCGTGCTGTGCGAGAAACAGCATCTGGCCGTCCCACATATCGGAGTTCAGCGGCCATCCATGCGAGAAGGTGACGACTGGTCCCTTGCCCCAGTCTTTGTAGTAGATCGTCGTGCCGTCTTTGACTGTGATGGTGCTCATGCGTGTGTCTCCCCGGGGGGTCAGTAGTGGCGCCCAAAGCGCAACAACCTCGCCACCGGGAATAAACGCGCACGAGAGGCGATTCGCTTCAATCGCGTGTCGGCCGTTGCCCACTGCCACGAGATATGGTGGCTGGCCGGGACTCGTAATGGCGGCCGTGGATCCGTTCACTCGGTCATGGCGCCGACGCTGCTGCGCCTCGCAATTCGGTTTCGCATCGCGTCGCTTTCTTTGCCGCGAAACAACCACAGCGCCGGATGAGACTGCCGGAGGTCGGCGCTCGACCACGACGCGCGCATCAACCCGCGTCCGGTATGCCGATTGGTTCCGAGCAGGAGATGCCCGACTTCGTGCGCGATCGCCTTGCCGAGCAGTTCCGCGTCGTCCACGCCGGCCTCCTGCGCCATCAGCGACACGCGGTCCGCATAGACCGTTGCCAGTGAGCCGGTACCGGATTTCAGATCGATGATCGCAAAGCCGAGCGTGTCGTCGTCAAGCGGGTGGTCCAGCGCGCGGGCGGACAAAATGCGCACGATCAACTCGTTCGCCTGCGGTGATTTCATGCATGCGTTAGCGGGTGTGACTTCGCCGGGCAGCGCGCACTCGAGCCAGACAACGTGAATTCCCGCGCGTTCGAGAATGGCACCCGCAGTGCGGCGTGCAGTCTGGATGTCTGCGGCGGACGCGGGCTGAGTATAGGTACGAACGACAATCGAGGTGTCCGACGTGTCCGCCGGAGCCTTGGCGGAGGTGGATTCCGCAAGTTGCGCCGCTTCTACGGCATGCGACGAGAGACCGGCGGCCCCGAGGATACCCACCCCGGCGACCAGGACACCCCAGAGCTGGTGACGCATGACTTCGCTCCTTTCCCCGATCCCTCACGCGGAAATCCGCGGAGAACTCGCTCACGGCGAGCGGGATGAAGCGAAACGGCCGTATTCTTGGCAAATGGATGGCGGCGACGTCACTCAGCTGCTGCAGGAATGGAGCAACGGTCAGCAGCAGGCCCTGGATCGGCTGCTGCCGCAGATCCATGACGAGCTGAGAAAGCTGGCGGCCAGTTATTTGAGGCGAGAGCGCCGCGACCACACCCTGCAGCCAACCGCGCTCGTCAATGAGGCGTTTCTCAAGCTCGTCGATCAGCGAGCGGTCAAGTGGCAGAACCGCGCGCACTTCTTCGGCATCGCCGCGCAAGCCATGCGACGTATCCTCGTTGACCATGCCCGTGCGCACGCCTCGAGCAAACGGGGCGGCGACATGCGCAAGGTGCCTCTGGACGAGGCGATCCTGCTCGGAGGCGTCGGGGATGTCGATCTGCTGGCGCTCGATGAGGCGCTCACGCGCCTGGCCGCCTTAGATCCTCAACAGAGCCGGATTGTCGAGTTGCGCTTCTTCGGTGGTCTGACGATGGATGAGACCGCGGAAGTGATGCACATCTCGCCAGCCACAATCGGGCGCGAGTGGCGGATCGCGAAGGCGTGGCTCTCCGCCGAGCTCGGTCGGACCGCCTGAGCGATCGACGTTCATGACTCCTGAGCAGTGGTCGCGTGTCAAAGACGTGTTCAACGCCGCCCTGGCGCATGAGGCGAGCTCGCGGGCCGCATTCGTGGCCGACGCCACAAACGGTGATGAGCAGGTACGCGCTGAAGTCGAGCGCTTGCTCGCGGCAGACCAGCGTGCGACTGACTTCATCGAGCAGCCGGCCGCCACGATGTTGCCAAGCGGCCGTGTGCTCGATCATTACGAGATCGGCCACATCCTCGGCAGCGGCGGCATGGGCCGCGTCTACGCCGCGCGCGATACCGAGCTCGGTCGCGACGTCGCGCTGAAAGTCGCGTTCCTCGGCAGCCCGGACGCGCAGGCGCGACTGCGACGGGAAGCGCAGCACGCGTCGCGTCTCAGCCATCCGCACATCTGTCACATCTACGACGTTGGCCGTGCTGATGGCCAGCTGTTCATCGTCATGGAGCGTGTCGAGGGCCGATCGCTGGCGGATGTCATCCAGGAGGGACCGCTGCCGATCGCCACCGCGAGAAAGTACGGGACCGAGATCGCCGACGCGCTCGCGCACGCCCATGAACGCGGAGTGACGCACCGCGACCTGAAAAGCACGAACGTGATCATCACGCCTCGCGGAGCGAAGGTGCTCGACTTCGGGCTGGCGCGGATGCTCGCCACGCACCAGATTGACGCGCTGTCGCAGTCACAACGGTCGTTGACCGCGGAAGGCATGATTGCCGGGACGCTGCCCTACATGGCGCCAGAGCTACTGCGGGGAGCGCGAGGTGATCAACGCGCGGACATCTGGGCGCTCGGCGTGCTGCTCTACGAGATGGTGAGCGGCCGCCGGCCGTTTACAGGCGGGACCGGTTTTGAGCTGAGCGCCGCCATTCTGCATCAACCACCCGAGACGCTGCCGCCCACCGTTCCTGCACCGATGGCCGCGATCATTCAGCGGTGCGTGGCGAAGAACCTCGATGATCGCTATCAACAAGCGGCGGATGTGCATGTCGCGTTGGAGGAGATGAACGCCTCGACACCGACGTCGCGCGTTCGGGTGCCAGCGATTTCACGGCGTGCCAAGGTGGCCGCTCTGCTGCTGCTCGTCGGTCTGGTGATCGCGGCGGCCGTCTCATCGCGATTCGGATCAGACATCGAGGCGACGTTCAGCAACGCGCGAGGCTATTCACTGCTGCAGCAAGGCAAGTTCGAACAGGCGCTGGAACAGTTTCAGGCTGTGGCCAAGGACGATCCGAAGGAGGCCAACGCGTGGGACAGTCTCGGCGAAGGGTACCTCGCGAGCGGCATGCCGGATAAGGCGCTCGACGCCTACTCGCGCGCGCTGTCCATCGAGCCGACCTTCGAGCCGTCGAGGCTCGGTCGCGGACTCGCGCTCGCGGCGCTCGGCCGGTACGACGATGCCCTGGCGACCGCGTCGCCGGACTTCACCATTCGGGCGTTTCTCTTGTCGCGGGCTGGTCGCTACGCGGAGGCCACCAAGGTCCTCGAAGACGGAAGACGCGAATCGGACGAGGGCGAGGAGACCGCGAATGCGCTGTTGACGTCGGCGTGGCTGTCGATCGAACGCACACAGTATGCGCGTGCCCTCGAGGACCTGCGCGCCGCGGAGACGGCGCTCAAGCAGAAGCCACACCATTCTCTGCTGGTGCTGACCGACCTGCTCGCCGGTGTCGCCGAGATCCGCGCCGGCAATGTGACGAACGCGCTCGCGCGCATGGCGTCGCAGAAATTGCGGTACGAGAGCGATGATCGCGTCCAATCGAACTGGGTGGCGGCACTCGAAGGAGAGATTGCGCTCGCGCGCGAGCAATACGATCGCGCGATGGCGAATTTCAAGGCGACGGAATCGCGAGCGTGGCTCACGCTCGGGAGCGGTATGCTGGCGGTGTTCGTCAACAACTCACCCGCCCGCGACGGGCGCGCGCGGGTCGAGATTGCGCGCGGCAATCGTGCGGCAGCGGTTGACGAATACCGACGTCTGACGACAGCCGGCCCTGGCCGATCCGCCGTGCTCGAACCACGTCACATCCTCGCCTTGGCGCGTCTCCTGCGCGAAGGAGGAGATGCGGCCGGCGCCCGCGTCGAGTACGGACGCTTCCTGATGCTGTGGGCGAATGCCGACAAAGGTCTGCCGGAAGTCGAGGAAGCCCGCCGGGCCGTTCGCAATCGTGAGCCGTAAGCGACCATTTCTGCACATTCGCAGATCGGGAGCCACGAAATGCACCCGATCGCCTATTCAGCTCGGCTTGTCTTGCTGCTTGTGATTTGGCCCATGACAGCACACGCTCAGGATTCCGCGCCGAAGAACGTCGAAGTCAGCGCGGCTGTATCCGGCGTTATGGGGACCGACCTTGCAGGACTCGGGGTACGGGTTGGCGCTCGAACCGGCAGACGGACTTCAATCGAGGGCGGGCTGGACTGGACGGACGCGTTGCACTCCAGGCACTTGCCGGATCAAATCGTCTGGTTCTACTTCTGGCAGATGAAACACAACGTCTGGAATGACGAACGAACGACGGTCTTCGCGACGTATGGCACGTCAGGTTGGATAGAACGACAGTCTGTTCCGCCAGGACGCCTCGAGCCTTTCGTCGTTCCTCCTTTTCTGCCACTGGTGGGCGTCGGGACCCAACACGTGATTGCCAGCCGTATGGCCATCCGCTTCGACGCGCAGTTCATGATTTGGCCATTCGAAGGCGGCACGGTCTTCCCACGCGCCGGCGCCGGAGTGACCGTGCCGATTCGTCGCTACAAACGCTGATCGTCAGGCGGACTTGAGCGCCGCGAGTCGTGCCTTTCGTTCGTCTTCCGTAGGTTCTTCGACACGCGTCGCTACGGTCCAGACGTGATGGCATGGATCCATGATCCACGCGGTACGGTCGCCCCAGAACTGGTTCGTCGGTGCCATGAGGACTTTTGCGCCCGCCGCTTCCGCTCGCGTTACGGTTTCGTCGACATTCTCGACGTAGACGTAGAGCACGACTGGCGAACTCCCATCTGGCGACGGTGGCCGGTTGGCAATCTGTGGCCATTCGCTCTCGATCATGACCATCGCCGGCCCAATCGTGATCAACGCGTGCGCCGTCTTGCCGTCTGCGCCAGGCCGGCGATTCAGCTCGACGGCGTTGAATGTCCTCAGACAAAATCCGATTTCAGCTTCGGGATCGCCACAAAACAGCCTCGGGATGACTGCCGAGGCGCCCTCCGTGAGCGCTTATTGCCGACCGGGACGAGCGAGCTCGTCTTTTCCATCGACGTCAACGGGAGAGCAGCGAGCGGCGTCTCTGGTGCCCGGTCGGAAGCCCTCACGCTGGATACGTCGACGCCGTTCAGCGTCATCGCCGTTCATTTCACGCCTGGCGGAAGCTTCCCCTTCTTCGGTGTTCCCAGTACCGAATTGTGCAACCAGGGCGCGGCCTTGGACCTTTTGTGGGGGCGAGACGCGTCCAGCTTCAGAGATCGCCTGTGGGAAGAGAAGACCGCCGACAAACGCTTCAACCTACTCGAGGCGGCGCTGCTCAGGAGAGCGCGGGGACGTTTCGATCGTCACGCGGCGGTGCGGTATGCCCTTGACGTTTTCGATCGGTCGAATGGCATGCGACCGGCGCACACACGTGGTCGTCAGCGGCGCGTGATCTTCATCTCGTCGGAACCTATGATTTCGTAAACGTCGCGGTGGCTACTTCGCCAGCGGGGCGCTTCTACCTGAAAACCCGAAGCGGACCAGGAAACGCCCGACGAATTGCTCTTCCTGCCGCGCTGCCGCTAGTCCGGTAAGAGAGATCGGCCGAAACCGGAAAGGATGAGTTCGCACTGGCCGACCGACCTCGAAGCCGACGGCACCGCACCGGTCAGTATCGCGCTGGTCGCGTCGGGCGACGAGCATCTGATGCGACAGGCGATGTATCAGCTGCAGGCCGGAACCCAGCTGCAGGATCGCGGCTTCACGCTGGACGGCTTCCAGATCCCCTTTGTCGGCAAGATGATTCGCATCACCGTGCCGATAGGGGCAACAACTCCCGCCGGCAAGACGGTCGCTATCTACACCCAGTCCGAGGAGTGGACGCCCAACCGAATCGGCGAGCTGCGAACGTGGATCGCCAATCTTCGCGAAGAGAGCACCGTCGCGGTGATCGTCGCCTCGCGGCTCCCCGTGCCGGACGGGTCGCGCGCTCCCGAAGTCGCCGACTGGATGCATCTGCCCTACGACACCCTGAACACGCCTGCCTCGTCTTCGGCGTCGTCCTCAGCGAGCGAGCTGCCGGTGCTGCCGTGTCTCAAAGAAGCGAAGTGGCGAGGACGCGAACACACCGTCTGCCGCGCGCTATGGGAGTCGGAGTCGTCGCCCTACATGCCGTGGGTCGCCGTCGGCTACGACCATCCGCACACCTTCGAATTCATCAACACCGACAAGCTGCCCGAGTTGAAGACGACGGAGAAGGCGCTCGAAGCGCAGGCGCTGGTCAACCTTCGCGCGCGCCAGGCCACCTGGGAACCGGTCAACATCAAGTTCAAAGGCAGCACTCTGAAGATGCTGACCTGCTCGGGCGATTATTTCGCGGCCGAGCACGTGCTCGATCCGGCGTTCATGCAGCAGGCACAACGCATGGTCAAGGCGCCTGGCCTGTTCGTCGGCGTCCCACGCCGAGGGCTGCTGATGGCCACCGCGGCCGGCCAGGACCAGCAGATGATCGCGGCGTTTGGCGCCGCTGTGGCCGGCCAGTTCTCGCGCGGCGAGACCGCCGTGATCTCGCCGATGCTGTTCGCGATGAAGGACGGCGCGATTATCGGCATCCTCGAAGCGATGGCCGAGGCCGTCGTGCCGGACGGAGAGCCCCAGGGCGCACCGGACGAGGAGAACGAGGACGATCCGGGCGCGCCGTTCGTCAGCGCAGTCGTCACCAGCAACGATCGCCGCAGCGAAGATGTGCAGTTGATGGCCGGCGGGCACGACGGCGACCGGCTCGCCACAGCGATCGAGAACGGATTCATGGCCCTGCTCAAAGAGCACATGGTCCGCGAGGCCTTCAGCGGCCATATCCAGATCGTCGTGCTGGGCATGACGCCGCCGGCCGCACGCAAACAGATCCCGACACTCGTCGAGCACCTCCGCGGCATCTGCAACGAGCTGTCGAAAGACGAGACCAAACGCTTTCGGGTCACGCTGACGTTTCAACGGGATTCGTTGGAGTCAACGTCGAACGCTCGTACGGCGACCGCGACTGCCGCACCCGCTGCCACGACAGAGGAACCGCGAACATCGCGCAGCGGGTGGACGCGTCCGACGCGCTGGGTGATGGTTCTCTCCGGTGCCGCACTGGCCTATATCGCGATCACCTGGCAATCGGTCCACGCGTACCCCGACACGATCACATACGGAGTCGCACAGCTCTCACAAGCGACGAAGTGGCATCAGGGTGGCACGTCGGCCGCTGTCTACGTCCCCGCCGGCGAGACGATGCCAACCGCGTCGCTGCAGCTTGGCGTCCTCGTCAGCAGCGAGCACGCGACCGCACACGAGCTGCTCGCATGGATTCGCGAGCAGTCGCGGAGCCCCTATAACCATCGCTATCACGACTCCGGGACCGCGGACGAAACCTGCATCGTCGGCGTCAGCTCGCAGCCCGCGCGTCGAACGTATCTGGCGCTGCAGGTGTGTCAGACCGGTGACTCGCGCGCCGCGTGCGTCGAGTCGGACCGCGAGCTGAACGAGGGTCTCTTCAGCGCATGTCGGGGCAACGAAAGCTGTTTCGAGAACGTGTGCAATCAACGATGGCTCGAGGAACGGGACAGTCTCGAGTCGGTCCTGGCCAGCTTCCTTCACGGACGCCGGTAACACCACCGCCAGACTCATCGTCCCGCCAGCTCCCGCCATCCCGCCAGAAGTTCTTCGACGATGGTGGAGGTTTCGCTCCGCACCCGGCGCTCGAGCCTTGCGATCGACGACAGCTCCGGTCTCCGGACCGAGACGACTTTGCCCGCTCCGAGCTGCACGCCCGAATCGAAGGCGATGTCGGCAAGATCCTTGACGGATCGGAGATCGCTGAGGCGAACCTCGCGATAGGAGGGCTCCCAGCTGGAGACCCACCAGTCGAGCCAGTGTTCCGCGCGATCGGCGGCAGCGGGCACCAGCAGTGTGGGTCCAACGGCAAGGATGTCGTGTTTCAAGCGACCGAGCTGTCGCGTACCGGCGATGACGCGAATCGCCGGTGGAGTGGTCGGCCCCAGGAGACAACGAACCCCCTCCAGATTCGTCACCTCTTTCGCTTCGAGAAGGACGTCATCGTCGGGCTCAGTTGTGGGGCCTTGCACGCGGATCAACACCTTCAGGATGGCAGCGCTGCCGACGCCGGCACGCAGCCACCCGGCACGCTGAACACGAAAGTACCCCGGCGCAAGATTCGGACGCTCGCCGCGGACCAACCGCTCGAGCACGTCCATGCCTGAGACGATGGCCTTCGATCTGACCTCGTCCATCGGTTGCATCTGGCCCTCGCCCTGCGCGAGATAGGCGGCGCGCGTCGCGGGCGCCTGACGCCGCAGCTCACGGACGATGTCGGGCTCGCGCGGCGGAGCGTCGGGTCGGTTCAGTCCCAGACGGTACCCCTCGAAAAAGCGATTCCACAGCTCATCACGGTTGCGGGTCCAGCCGCGCTGTCGGGTGGCGAGATCGATCGATCCCAGAAACCGGACGACGTCGATAAAAGCCGGGCCGCGTGTGGAATCATCGAAGTCGTCGAGGCCCCACGCGTCCTTCGTCACCGCAAATTGCTCGACGTGCGCGTCGCCGTGGAGGCGCACGATCGTCGGGTCCGTCACGTCCGCAAAGGCCTCGCAGACGCGCTCGGTCCACGCGCGATTGATGAACCGGAAATAGGTGAACGGGTCAGCCCGCAGCCGATCGATCAGCTCGGGCGACGCGGCGGCCAGAGCCGCCGGATGTGGCCGGAGCGGGCGTTGCGCGGACGAGGAGGAAGAGAAGAGGCCGCACACGATCGCGAGCGCGAAGCCCGCGACCCGGTATTCCTGTCGAACGCGCCACATATGACAGCGCCCACGATGGAGGGTTCGGCCTCGCGACGTTATTTCCGCGTTCGCGTCGGGTACTTCGCAAACATCTCCGCCACGACTCCGTCGATTGTGGTTTTGATCTTGTCCGGTGTCAGCTCGATCGGTTTCTTGACCCGAGCCTTGAAGACTTCCTTGTCATTCGCGGATTCGCGCATCACGACCACCAACGTGCCCACTGTGTACTCAGGCAGCTGGCCTGGCGGCAGCTTTGAGCTGGTGTCAACATCGACGCGGCGTTGCGTTGCGTACGCCACCCGGACGTCGGCCGGTGCCGACGGCCGTTTTTCGAAGCCCAGGCTCTTCATCTCACGATCGACCGCATCGACGACTTGCTGGTGAACGTTCTTGTCGAGCACCGCCATGCTCTTGGGGTCCCACGAATAACTCTTGTAGGCACTGAAGTCGGCTTTGCGGTCCGCCGTCACCGTCACGCCGTACTCCTGCTTCTGCGCGGCAACCGTGACAACCGCGACCACCACTATCAGACACATCATCGGGAGTTGTTTCATGATTGCCTCAGAGATCACACCTTCGACACAGAGGTTCGGGGCAGGACGAAACGGTCCACGGCGTTGGCAAACCCTTCGTCTCCAAACGACGTCGTCACGAACATGGCCTGCCGCTGTACCTCACTGCTCGCGTTGCCCATGGCGATGCTGAGGCCGCTCTCCTTGAACATCAGAGTGTCGTTCATCTGATCGCCGATGGTGGCGATGCGACGCGGCGACACCTGCAGATACTTTGCGAGCCGCTGGACGATGGCCCCCTTGTTGGCCTCGGGGTGTGTGACGTCGAGGTAATAGGGCTGGGACCTGGCTGCGGTCAGACGCGCGCCGAACTCCGTGTGCATGCGCGCCTCGCAGCGCACGACATCCGCGTAGTCGTTGCTGACGCCGACGATCTTGATGACTTCGTGGAAGTAGGCGTGGTAGTCGGGCACCACGACCGGTGGAAACTGGACGGTGGACGTCTCACGGTCCACCCGCGTGCCCTGTGCATTGGTCACGAACCAGCTGGTTGGTGTGTACACCCAGGCGTCCAGACGATGGGCGCGCATGATGTCGATGACGTGTGCAGGAATCTCGACGGGCAGCGGCTTCTCGTCGATGACGGACAGGTCGGGACGGACGATGACGCCGCCATTGAACGCCGCCATCGCGATCGTGAGCTCGAGCGGTTCGACAAACATCCGCAGCCCGCGCGGCGGCCGGCCGCTCGTGATGCAGAACACGACTCCGCGCTCGCGGAGACGCTTCACGGCGTCGATCGTTCTCGCGGTGAGCGCTTTCTCTTTGGTCAGCAGCGTGCCGTCAACGTCGGCGAGCAACGCGGCGATCGGTTCATCCGGCCCAGCCCAAGACTCGTTCCCCATGTCCGCACCTGTCCTTTGTGCGGCACACGGACGCAAAGGCGATACCACACCGATCGAGCCGGCGAAGTGAACCTCGACGTTGTGCGTCAGCAGACTTCTTGCAGATCCACACACCGAAACATTCGGCCTGACGCCGGTGGCACGCCGCATGGCGCGGCGTACAGCTGCCAGCGCGCGAGTCGAGCCACGCGATGACCCCGTCATGCCGGAGGACCTCCGGCCTGACGGAGCAAGAGGTGACGTTCGCCTCGATCGCGGGGACGATTTCCGGCACAGGAGGCGCCGATGCCCGTCGCCGATTACCGCCAGTACTGCGAGATGCTCGAGCGGGCTCGCAAGGGCCGGTTCGCCTACCCCGCCATCAACGTCACCTCGCCGACGACGGCCAACGCAGTCCTGCGAGGACTCGCCGAAAGCGGCAGTGACGGGATCGTGCAGATCTCCACTGGCGGGGCCGCGTTTGCGTCAGGAAGCGCCGTGAAGGACATGGTGCTCGGGGCGATCTCGATCGCCGAACACGTCCATCGGGTCGCCGAGCGGTATCCGATCTTCGTGGCCCTTCACACCGATCATTGCCAGGCCGACAAGCTGGCGAAGTTCGTGATTCCACTCGTCGAGGAGACCGAGCGCCGACGGGCCGCGGGCCGGGCGAGTCTCTTCAACAGCCACATGTTCGACGGCAGCGCGTTGCCGCTTTCGGAGAATCTCGACATCGCGGTCCCGCTCCTGGAGCGGCTTCGACGAAGCGATCTCATCCTCGAAATCGAAGCGGGCGCGGTGGGTGGTGAAGAGGACGGGGTCAGTGCTCGCGCGTCGGCGAAACTCTACACCACGCCGAACGACACCCTCGCCGTTGCCCGGCGGCTCAATGCGGTGTCTGGCGCCCGCTACCTGCTCGCCGCGACGTTTGGCAACGTGCACGGCGTCTACCAACCCGGGCACGTCAAGCTCAGGCCGTCGATCCTCAAGGACTGTCAGGACGCCGTCGTCAGGCAATTCGGCGAGGCGGCTCGCTTCTACTTTGTCTTTCACGGCGGATCGGGATCCGAGCTGGGCGACATCCACGAGGCGATCGATTACGGCGTCGTCAAAATGAACGTCGATACCGACATGCAGTACGCCTTCACTCGCGCCGTCGCCGATCACTGTTTCAGGCACTATGACGAGGTCCTGAAGGTGGACGAAGGCGTCGGCGACAAGCACGCCTATGACCCGCGTTCGTATCTGGCGCTCGCCGAAACGGCGATGGCGGAACGAGTGAAGCAGGCCGTCACAGAGCTGCGCGCAACAGGCACGACGCTCGCGAAAAGGATCCCGGCGCCGGCGGCGTGAGGCCTGTCTCCGCGCCTACGGGGGCATGGAGACGCCCACGACGTACCGGAGCCCGTCGCCGTCACTTTCCCCGTTCACTTCCGCAGATGCCGTGAAAGTCCGAGAGAGCCCACACGGCACTGAACATGCTCGGTACCACTCACAGCAGTGGAACAGCGCGCTCTGTCACATCGGTCACTCCGACGGCGGCTCCTCGTCGGTCTGGCCGTGTGCCTCTGGATCGGCGTCACAGCCAACCACCTCGTGACCGCCGAACCGCCACGTCCACAGCAACCGGCGGCAGCGGCGGCAACGGCCGCACAGCCTCCTGCGCCGTTGCCGCCGGGTTATGCCGGCTCAGACACATGCGCGATCTGCCATGCCGATCTCGCTACAGGTCTCGAGCGCTCGCGACATGGGCAGGCCGCGCATCCTCGATCGCCCGCGGCGGCGCAGGGATGCGAGACCTGCCATGGTCCTGGCCAGGCCCATATCGACGACGAGGCCAAGGGCCATATCAAACGATTCAACGCAGCCACACCGGCCGCCACCAACGAGACGTGCCTCACCTGCCACAATCGCAGTGACCACGCGGGCTGGGAAGGCAGCGTCCACGAATCACGCAATCTCGCGTGCACGACGTGCCACAGCGTCCACAATCCGGAATCGGCGCAGCGTCAGCTGGTGAAAGCGACCGAAACGCAGGTCTGCATCACCTGTCATCGCCAGCAGGTCGTGAAGACCGAGCGGGCCGTCGCGCACATGCCGGTTCGCGAAGGCAAGCTGACGTGCTCGTCGTGTCACAACCCGCACGGGTCGATCGCCAACGTCAAGGCGCTCCGCGTCGGCAATTCGGTGAACGAGCTCTGCACCAGCTGTCACGCCGAGATGCGCGGGCCGATGCTCTTCGAGCACACGCCGGTCCGAGAAAACTGCACGACCTGCCATGACCCGCACGGCTCGTCGAACGACCGCATGCTGAACGTGCGCATGCCGATGCTGTGTCAGCGCTGTCATGTCGCGACCAGGCACCCCTCGTCTGTCTACGACAACGCTGCGATCACCACCAACAAGAGCAATCGCATGTTCGGCCGGTCGTGTGTGAACTGTCACGCCAACATCCACGGATCCAACCATCCGTCCGGCCAGTTCTTCATGCGGTAAGAGGCCCACCCATGCGACAACTGCTCCTCGCAAGCGTGTGCGGTCTCCTGATACTTGCCGCGTCGAGGCCGGCTCATGCGCAAGCCGCCGGCGGTGCTCCGCCACAACCAGCGCCGAAGTCGCCGCCTGAGGCGCCGACCGGACCGCTCGCCGACGACTCGACGAGTTTGTTCGCTTCGCGCTGGAACATGTTTCAACTCTCGGGACGTCTGGCCAGCGTCGAGGGTGATGCGGCGCGGTGGCAGCGATACGAAGACCTGCGCGACGGACTGCTGTTCACGACCGGGCGCCTGCTGCGCGAACGACCCGACTGGGCCGCCGCGCTCACCGCCGACAATCTGGGCTGGCGCGACCAGCGCTACTCCGGCACCTTCGAACGGATCGGCCGCTTTACGGTCAGCGGACTGTGGGATCAAATCCCGCAGTTCTACAGCATCGATACCCGGACGCCATTCACCTCTACCGGCGAGGGAGTCCTCGTACTCGACGATGCGGCGCAGCGCGCCGCCAACCTCAACGCGTATCCGCCGATTGCCCCCCAATTCGACCTGCGTGAGCGGCGCGACATCGGCAACGTCCGCGTCAGCGCGATGCCCACGACCCACGTTGACCTCACCGGCCACTTCACGACAACCAAGCACTCCGGCGAGCTGCCGTGGGGGGCCGACTTCGGCTTCGGCAACGACAACGAGGTCGCGCTGCCCTACCGGTCGCGGACCAACGACGTCGGGCTTGGCGCGCAGTGGTCGAATACGCGGGCGATGATTCGCGGCGCCTACGACGGGTCGTGGTTCAACAACCTGGACGACACGCTGGTCTGGGACAACCCGCTGGTGCTGACCGACAGCACCACCGCGCCAGGCCGGGGCCGGACCGCGCTGTGGCCGACGAACTCGCTGCAGACGATGAGCACCGCTGGATACGTGAAGCTCGCACGGCGCACGCAGGTCACCGGATCGCTCGCCTACGGTTGGTGGAACAACAACGAGGACTTGCTGCCGTTCACGATCAACACGGCGCTGCCGCAGTTCACGCTGCCGCGCGCCACCGCGGACGCTGCCGCACACACCATCGCGACGAACGTGAGCCTCGTCTCGCGACCGCAGAACGACTGGCGGTTCAGCACGCGGTTCCGCCGTTACGATTACAACAACGAGACGCCCGAGACCGCGATCCCGCAGTTCATCAACTACGACACCTCGGTCGCGACCAGCACCACTGGCGGTCCGGAGCTCTTCGCCCACGACCGCAACACCTTCGACGCCGACGCCACGTGGACCGGGCTGCACCCGGTCGCGTTCACTGTCGGCTACACCAACAACCACAACGGCTACGACTTCCGCATCTTTCAGTCAACGAACGAACACGTCTTCCAGCTGAAAGCCGACGCCGTCGGCTCGCAGTACGCCACGTTCCGCGCGCACTACGAGTACGGCACCCGCAGCGGATCCGGACTCGACGAAGCGTCGCTCGAACAGATCGGCGAGCAGCCGCAGTTGCGTCACTACGATCTCGCCAACCGAACGCGCAACCGCTTCGTGGGTCAGGTGGACGTGCTGCCGACGGAAGCACTGACCCTCAGCCTGAGCGGCGGGGTCGGGACCGACGACTTCGACGACAGCTATTTCGGCCTGCAGGAAGCGGGATTCCGCAACGTCTCGCTGGGCGTCGACTATCAGCTTCCACGCGGCACCGGCATCGGCACCACCTACAACTACGAGCGCTATACCGGACTTCAGCGATCGCGCTCGGCGAGCCCCGGCGTGCAAGAGGATGATCCCAACCGGGACTGGACCGCCGATTCACGCGAGACCGTGCACTACATATCCGTCTACCTGCATCCGCCTCGCATCGGCCGCAACACCGAGACCCGACTGTCGTACGACTACGCGTACGCGCGCGGCAACTTCGTCTACGAGGTCGGACCGGCGCTGCCCCCGCCGTCACAATTGCCGCGGACGTTCAACAAGCTGCAGACGCTTCGGCTCGATGTGCGACACCGCCTCAGCGGCAGGCTCGCCGCGACCGCGTCGTACGTGTACGAGCCGTATCGCATCTTCGACTTCGCCTTCGATCCGAGCGTGATCGACAGCATCGTGCAGCCAAGCTCGCTCGTCCTCGGCTACACGTACCGCCCGTATACGACGCATTCCGCAGTGTTCGGTCTCCTGTATCACTGGTGAGCGCGCGCGGCACGTGGTGTGACCATCCGCGTAATGCCTTCGGATGCGAGACGGTGCAGGAGACGACCGGCTGCTGTCGAGAGATTTCCCGGCAGCTCACCCGAGACCGGTTCACTGTCTCTGATGAGTTCCTCGCGCACCGTGCGATCGACGGCGGTCAGTTGAATCTGAATGACACCGACCAGTTGCGTTACGGCGGAAGATTCGAGATGCCACACGAGCAACGTCACGGCCAACGCTGGCGCGTCAGCCGCATCAACGAGCCGCACGTCGGGACGCGACGTCAATTCCAGGCGCAGCGCCGTATCCAGATATCGATCGGGCGCAGACGACCATCGCCACACCGGGTCCTCCACGAGCTCACCATCTGCCTCCTGCCGAAGCATGCGGCGGCCGATGTGCGCCCTCGCTTGCGTATCCAGGAGGCGGACGAGCGTGACGTTGAGCCCTGCCACGCGCGGCGGCGCCGATGCCTCCATCTGCGGCTCGATCATGCGGCTCGGCAAGGTGTCAGGGCGTTTCAATTGACACCCGATTCCTGCGACCAGCGCGATCACCACCAGCGTGCGCGGCATCAGCGAGTCGAAAGCCGCCGCCATCAGCGTTTCGCCTTTTGCTGGTGCGTCCCGTACAAGACCGCCTCCGGCTGATCCGCGAGCAGCCGCGCGAGATCGCGCAGTTGGGCGAGTGAATCGCGAATGCCCGGCAGGTTGCGGCGGAGATCGTCCGCCGCCAGATTCGTCTGATTCATC
>Ga0111539_10001849_pt1 | contig 28140 bp, 24 predicted proteins | sample RhiMethybrSRZTD1_FD_79667 | JGI IMG/M metagenome (GOLD analysis project Ga0111539, IMG submission 79667) | Populus rhizosphere microbial communities from Tennessee, USA - Rhizosphere MetaG P. TD hybrid SRZTD1 (version 2) (version 2) | ecosystem: Host-associated > Plants > Roots > Rhizosphere >...
GACCGTGCCCGCGGGCGTGTGGTAGATGCCGCGGCTGCGCACGGCCGCCGAGATCTCGGTGCCCAGCAGCTTCCAGGACGGGCGAGAGGAGCGGTCGGCGTCGTAGTCGCCGGCGTAGGGCGCGTAGTTGTAGCCGACGATGTCCAGCAGGTTGGCGACGTTGCGGTCGTCGCCTTCGCTGACGTGCGGGCCGCCCATCTTGTTGGACGCCCAGGTCAGCGGACGCGTCGCGTCCAGCGCGAGGACCCAGTTCTTGAGATTCGTGGCGGTCGCGATGGTGGAGCCGCCGACCTCGTTGCCGATGCTCCAGAGGATGACGCTGGGGTGGTTGCGGTCGCGCCTGACCATGGCCTGGATGTCCCGCTGCGCCCAGGCCGTGAAGGAGCTGCCGTAATCGTTCGTGGTCTTGTGCTGCTCCCAGGTGTCGAACGCCTCATCCAGCACCAGGACGCCGAGACGGTCGGTGATCTCGAGGAACTCGGGCGCCGGCGGGTTGTGGGAGGTGCGGATGGCGTTCACGCCCATGCTCTTCAGAATCTCGACCTGGCGTTCGATGGCCCGATAGTTGACGGCGGAGCCGAGCGCGCCGAGGTCATGGTGCATGTTGACCCCGCGCAGCTTCATGGTCTGCCCGTTCAGGGAGAAGCCCGTGTTCGCGTTGAACGCCACGGTTCGAAATCCGAGCGGCGTCAGGTAGGTGTCCACGACCGTGCCGCCGACTTTGACCTCGACCCTCACCTGATAGACGTTGGGCGCGGTCAGCGACCAGAGCTGCGGGGACGCGACGGTCAGGCTCTGGCTGATCGCGGACGTCGCGTTCGCAGCGACGCTGGTGCTCGCGCTGTCACCCGACGTCGCGACCGCGCCGCCCGGCGCGAGGATCGTCGTCGTCACCGTGACGGCGGCGGCCGCCGCCGACTGATTCTGCACCTCGGTGCTGACCGAAACCGTGGCCGATCCGGTCGAGACCGAGGGCGTCGAGACGAAGACTCCGTTGTAGGGGACGTGAACCGGATTGAGCTTGGTCAGCCAGACGTTGCGGTAGATGCCGCTGCCCGAGTACCAGCGGCTGTTCGGCTGGTTGTTGTTCACGCGAACGGCGATGACGTTGTTGCCGCCGAACGTGATGTTGGGCGTGAGGTCGTATTCGAAGCTGGTGTAGCCGTACGGGCGCGTCCCCAGCGACGTGCCGTTGATCCAGACCTCGCTGTTCATGTAGACGCCGTCGAACTCGATCAGGATCCGCTGGCCGCTGGACGCCTGGTCGACCGTGAAGGACTTGCGGTACCAGCCGACGCCGCCGTCGAGGTAACCGTTGTTCGATCCGCCCGGCGAATTCTGGTTGAAGGCGAGCTCGATGCTCCAGTCGTGCGGCAGATCCTTGGTGGTCCAGGCGGAATCGTTGAACGTGGTCGCCTGCGCGCCGGTGACGTCGCCGCGATTGAACTTCCAGCCGCTGTTGAGGCTCTGCCCCCGCAAGCCGTTGTGCGCCGGCGCCAGACCGGAGGCGGGCGATATGCCGCCCGTTCCGCCGGAGCCGCTGCCGCCGGTTCCCGCGCCGCCGCCACGGCCACCGGCGCCCGATGCGCCGGCCCCCGCGCCGCCGCCCGCCCCAGTCGACCCCGCCGCGCCACCGCGTCCGCCCGTGCCGACGGCGCCGGCGGTGCCGCCGGAACCCGAGGCGCTGCCGCCGGCGCCGGTTCCCACATCGCCGGCGGCGCCGCCGCTGCCCGCGCCCGCGGCGCCGCTGCTGCCGGCTCCCCCCGCCTGATCGCCGCCCGCGCCGCCGGGGCCGGTCGAACCGCCGTTGTTGCCGGTCCCCGCGGAACCGGTGACGCCCGCGCTACCGCTCGTGCCGCCGGCGCCGGGCGTGCCCGGCGATCCGCCGCCGCACGACGCCGCCCAGCAACCCGTTGTGGCCACGCATACCGACAACCATCGTCCTGCCTTCGTCATCTCGATCGACCGCTTACTGCAGCGTGGGGGTGGTCCAGGTGATCCACCGCGTCAGGCTCGTGTTGTAGGGGCTCTTGGCGATGTTCGTGTTCGCGTTCGGCATGGCCGCCAGGAACTTGTCGACGAACGCCTGGACGTCCGCGGTGATGTTGCTCGGGAAGGAGCAGTGCGTTCCGGTCGCGTTCTGGACCCAGCCGATCCGGTCGGGAACACCGAGCGCCTTGTAGACCTCGGTGGCCGCCTTCATCGACACGTAGCCGGCCTCGCTGCCCAGCCGATCGATGCTGGTGTTCGCGATCGTCAGAATCGCGCGCGGCGCCACCAGCGCCACCAGTTCGTGCATGTCGACCGGCAGCTTGGGGGCGTCGGGGTTCCTGAACTGCTTGAGGTTGGTGGCGTACCAGGCCGTGCCTTGCGCCTCTTGCAGATCCTCTGTTCCGGTCTGCGTCGCCATCACCCGCCACGACGCTTCCCCGCCGCCGCCCGACTCCTGAGGAATGGTGAGCGCGATGCGCTCGTCGAAGGCCCCGGCGTAGAGCGCCATCTTGCCCTGGAAGGAACAGCCGGTCACCGCGATCCGCTTCAGGTCGATGTTGTGGCCGGTCGTCTTGTACAGGCCGTCGATCAGGCGGCTGACGCCCCACGCCCATTCGATCATCGCGCCCGCGTTCGTGTCGGGGTACATCGTGAAGTAGGTTCCCGCGCCGCGTGTCACGTTTATTGAATTGGGCACCTGCGTCGAGCTGTTGAACGACATCGTCGCGACCCCGCGACCGGTGAAGATGCTGGCGGGCAGACTGCCCGTCGGCGTGTTCATCCCGATGACGACCGGGAAGGGCCCGGTCCCGCTGGGCTTGGTGATCGTGGAGGTCAGCGTGATCGACGCTCCGTTCTGCGTCGAGACGACGGAGAGGTTGTTACCCGACAGGGTGGCGGTCAGCGTGCTCGGAGGCGCTCCCTTCGGCCCAGATACCCAGTGCTGCATCGGCCCCATGATGTCGGCGCGCCGGCATCGCCACTGGTCCTTTGTGCTGATCCGGGTGCCGTTGCTCATCAAGAACGGGTCGGGCAGGTTCGCGACCATCGGGAGCGCGCTGAACGCGGGCTGCGCGGGCGGCGCGGGGCAGTCCGCGCCCGTGTTCTCCTTGTCGTAGGAGGGCGGCAGCGCCCCGCCGGTCGAGCTCCCACCGGCGCCGGTGCTGCCGCCGGTACCCGCTGCGCTCCCGCCCACGCCCCCGGTTCCCACGCTGCCACCGGCGCCGCCTCGGCCCGCCGCGCTGCCTCCGGCGCCGGCGGTTCCGACGCTGCCGCCGCGGCCCGCCGCGCCGCCGCCGACGCCAGCCGTTCCGACGCTACCGCCGCTGCCGCCCGTCCCGGCGGTTGCCCCACCCCTGCCGGCCGAGCTGCCGCCGGCGCCGCCAGCGGTGTTGCCGGTCGAGCCGCCCGTCCCGGCGGTGCCGGCGCCGCCACCGGTGCCCGCGCTGCCGGACGTTCCGGCCGTGGCGCTGGCGCCGCCCGTGCCAGTCCCGGTCCCACCCGATCCCGCCGTCCCCACCGGCGATCCCCCGGTGCCACCTGGGTCCGATCCCTCGGGAGAACACGCCGAGAGGACCGTGAAAGCAGAGAGCACCACCACCAGGGAACGCGGCGACGTTTTCATCGAACACTAATGCCCGACGCGGTCGCGAAACAAAGGCACCGGCGCACGCCGAACGGTTCGCCGACGGTTACGGGATGGGGTTAACCCATCAATTTGAGTCGGGGTTTGGCGCTCAGGGCGCCTTGGACACGCGGTGGGTGACGTACCGGATCCTGACCGGCACGTTGGACTCGAACGTCGCGGCGATGACGACCTGAAAGCCGGGCGGGGCTTCGCCCGACGGCGGAATGACGCGAGACATGATCTCCTGGACGCGCGCCGGGCTGGTCACCGCCTCGGCGAGCGCCCACATGAGCTCGGCCGCGGAGCTGCTCAGGATCATCATCCGGCGCCCCGGCTGGGGACCGGGGAGAACGGTGATGAGGCCGTACTTCTCACCCGCGCCGTGCGTCGCGGCCATGCGGTAGAGCGCCGGCTCGCCGGGCAGCGGGCGAAGATTGCGGATGGCAGCCCCGTGCTCGGTCTCGACGAAGTCTTTCCCTTCCAGCGAGTAGCGAATGCTCGGGTTCAGGTTCGGCTTGCCGAGGAAGATGATGTTGCTGTTCCAGATGTCCTCCCAGCCGAGCGAGTTCGAGTGCTTGAGGCCGACCTCCCGACCGAGGAGGCGCCCGAGCAAGAACGCGGCATGGACCGCGCCGTAGTCGGCGTAGTCGAAGCGCTCCTGCAGATCCGGGGCGGGCATGCGTTCCTGGAAAGCCTGCAGCGCCTTTGATTTGGAGGCCTCCGCCGGCTGATTGGTCAGGTAGTCCCGGACCACGAGCCCCGTCGCCGGCGCGAAGAAGAAGAGGCGCGTCTCGAAGGCGATCAGCAGGGGCGCGTCGTTGACGAGAAAGGGTTTCCAAAGCGCCACCATCTCGCGCGTCGCGAACTCGCCGCGAAGGCCCTTCACGGACGCGGCCTGCCGGTTCAGCGCCTTGACGAAGAACAACGACAACACGACGACGAGCGCGGCCCCTGTAGCGACCACCACGCGGCGACGCTTCGTGACGGCGGCCAGCTTGGACGACCATTGCTCGGGCGCGGGGGTGGCGGCGTCAGCGACCACCGGTGCCTGCGCGATCGGAAGCGCTTTCTCCCGCCGCGCGAAGCGCGGGATGTACGCCCCCTTTTCGATCTCGATCTGAATGGGGTCCTCCGAACCCTCTGACTCGTAATAGGTCCGGAGCTTGTTGCGCAGCTCGTAGGCCCGGCTCCGGACGCTGGAGTCCTCGCCGGGCGAGTAGCCCTCCTTGCGCCCCAGCACCGAGACGCCCAGCGCATATTCGTTCAGTTGATTCGCGCGCCCCTCGAGCTCGGCCTCACAGACGTAGCGGAGGAAGGCGCGCAGCTGATCGGAGCGGCTGAAGGTGCGGCTCTCGAGGACGCGCGCCAGGGCCTGGCGCTTCTCGTCGTCCGCGACCACAACGGGCGTCATCTCGGGACGATGTTACCAGTCGACGCTGCTGGATAGCCGCAAACCCGCGCTCTGCGCGGGAGCGGCTAGCGCACGCTGCCGAAGAAGTCGTACGCCGCCTTCATGGCGAAACACGGGACCCCGTGGCTGGTCCCGCTGTACTGGGGATCGTTGTGCGAGCACCAGATCGTCGGCACCGAGCAGCCGTCGTAGATGATGCAGCCCGGGTTCACCGTCGTGCCGCTGCTCGAGCACCCCGCGACCTGGGAATAGGGCATCGACGTCGTCATGCACATGTTCGCGGTCCGGAACCGGGCCACGACGTCGGCGCCGTCGCTCATGCGCACCGAATCGTTCTTTCCCTGGATGTACATGACCGGGATCGGGACGACGATGGCGCCGTAGTTCGACGAGGCGACCGGCGCGACCGCCTTGAACTTCATGTGCGCGGCGGCGTCGCTGTGGGTCAGGATCTGCGTGATCATCTGCGCGCCGGAGCTGTGCCCGGTCGCGAACACGCGGCTCGTGTCGATGCAGTAGTTCGCCATCAGGTCGTCGTAGGCCTTGTAGACCTTGGGGGTCAGGTCCGTGTTGTAGACCCATTCGTTGCCCGCGCTCTTCGGGAACGCGCGGACGTAGTTCGTGGCGAAGTCCGTGTTGTTGGTGAGGCCCTCGATCTGATCGATCGGATTGCCCGCCGCGTGAAATCCCATCAGCAACGGGAACGGCTTGATCCCGTCATAGCTGGCCGGGAAGTCGTAGATGTGGTCGTTCGCGACCGTCACCTTGCCGCCCGACGGGCGCGGGGTCATCTTCGCGCAGCCAGCGCTCGGCACGGGGACGGTGGAACCGCCGCCGCCCGAACCGCCGGCGCCCGTAGATCCGCTACTGCCGCCGCGCGCGCCGCCGCCACCCTGCCCCGCCGCCGCGCCGCCGCGGCCCGCCGTCGAGCCCGCGGACCCGCCCGTGCCGCCCGCCGCGCCACCGCCGGTCGAGCCACCGCTGCCACCGCTGCCGCCGACACCGCCCGCGCCACCGGCCCCGCCCGACTGTCCGCCCGCTCCGGTCGTTCCCGCGCTGCTCCCGCCGGCGCCGTTCCCGCCCGCGCCATTGCCACCATCGCCGCCGCGCCCTGCCGCGCTGGTTCCCGCGGTGCCGCTGCCACCCGTTCCCGCCGTCCCCGTGGTGCCGCCGGCGTCCGACCCCGCCGAACCGGGGCTGCCGTGCTCTTCACTCGCGGCGCAGCCGACCGCTGCAACGAACAGCAAGCCGAATGACAAACGCGTCCTGGCGTCCTGGCGTTTCATTTTCAGCGGCGTCATGGCGTCCTGGCGTTTCATTTATCCTAGACCTTCATCCCGGCGATCTCGCCCGTGCCGGTGCCCACGCCGAAGTTCACGGCCGCGGTGCTCTTGTCGCGGACGGCGGCGGTGATGAGGGTGTTCCAGAGCTTGTTGTTGGTGGTGTTGGAGCCGGCGTCGATGTACTCGCCCTGCTTCAGATAGCCGCCGCCGTTGCCCCAGATGATGTGCGGCACGTTGCGCGCGCTGTGGCTGGGCCCGTCGGAGATGTGCGTCAGCCACGTGACCATCGCCTTGTCCTGCAGGCCGCGCGCCTTGAACTGGTCCAGACCGTAGAGTAGCGTCCCCATCCGCAGCTTGTCGACCTCCGAGTGCGCCAGCTCCGCGGTCGGGTTGTTCCCGGTCGCACCGTCCGACTGAATGCGGTGGGACAGCTGGTGGAACGTCCAGCCGAGGCTGGCGTTCGACGGGACGCTGTATTTCGTCCCGTCGGTGCCGTCGCCCCACTGCAGCGTCCCGACGCGGTTGTAGTTGCACGCGAACGCCAGCGCCACCAGCTCCATGTGCAGCTTCACGACGTCCTCGATCACGATGCCGTCGTTCTTGAACGCGAGCCCACTCTTCAGCGCGTCGAGCTTCGTGGTCGACAGGCCGGTCCTGGTGCAGGTAGCGCCCATCGTCCCCATCGTGACCTCGACGTCGCGGATGCTGTCGAAATGCTGCTTGCACCGCAGCTTGTCGGCGCTGCTCAGGGCCGAGCTGTTCATCAGGCTGTTCAGCTCCGCACGCACCAGATCGTTGACGCTCCTGCGGGTGGCGGAGAGCTCCGCGGCGACCGGATCCGTCGTCGGGGTGCCGGTTGGGGTCATCGTCGTCAGACCGACGATCTTCGAGTACAGCGTATACGGGTTGAGGTCGGCCGCGCGCACCTGGCCCGCGCCGGCGGCCTTGAACGAGACCCGTTCGGCGATGTAGCTCTTCCCACCCGCGTACAGCGTCATGGGATCGGCGGCGTTCGCGTTGACCGCCTTGGCGATCACCACGTCGGCGGACGGACCGCCTGCGTACGCGGACGGGCCGCTCGACCCCGGAACGACGGCGGTGATCGACTGGCAGAGCCCCTCCGCGTGCCCGCAGCTCTTCGGCCCGCCTTGCGGGAAGTTGATGTTCTTGATGAACAGGAGATTTGCCGCGTGCGGCGCGAGGACGCTGACCGCCTTGTCCGTGGCGGCGGAGAGGTTCGCCGTGGTAAGCGGGCCGGTGGCGGTCGGGAAGAACTTGCTGCCGACGACGCCGCACGAGCCGACGATGGTGAAGCTGAAGACGGGCGGCGCGCTCTGCGCCCACGCCGACCGTTCCGGCAACCCCTCCAGGAATGGCAGGCCGATCGCGACGGTGCCCGCGCCGCGGAGGAAAGCGCGGCGGTTGATCCGGTTCCGCCGCACCGCTTCGGGCGAGGTCCGGTATCCCTCGAGGGCGCCCGTGCGCTCGTTGACGATCGGGTGAATCACATCTTCGGGCGTGCGCTTCACGGGGTGCCTCCGACGTGGGTGCGGAACGCGTTGTTCCTTACGAGGTCGATGACCAGCTGCTTGATCGAACCGGTGGACGCCATGCTGGACGACGTCAGAGCGGTGAGCATCGGCATGTCGCTCGCGACGACGTCGCGCTGGAGCGCGAAGCTGGCCAGCTTCTTCGCGTAGCAGGTGTGGGCCTGCGGGGAATCGGCGAGGGCTTGCATGAGTTCCGCGGCGCCGGTCCACGTCTTGGTCGTGCCGTCGGCGAAGCTGTAGCTGCCGCTCGCGTCGATCGTCAGGCCTCCGTTCTCGGTGTCCCGCCACTGGCCCATGCCGTCGAAGTGCTCGAAGGCGAAGCCGAGCGGGTTGATCATCTCGTTGTGGCAGCTCTGGCCGCACCCGGCGGTCAGCGTGTCGATCCGCTGCCGATTCGTCTGCCCGGCCATCAGCGGCGGGATCGGGGGGATGACCGCGGCCGGCGGCCCGAGCTGCGCGCAGAGCACGTCGAGGTTCATGCTCACGCCCCGCAGGATCGAGGAGGGCTCGTCGTTGTGTGCGTACAGCGTGAGGAACGGGAGCTGCGAGAAGTAGCCGACGCGCTGTGCGCCCAGGTCGCGCTCGACGTAGCCGCTCGCGGGCGCCGACATTCCGTAGAGCGGCGCCGTGTTGACGCCGACGTAGCCGGTGGTGCTGGTCAAGATCTGCTTCACGCCCAGGCCTTGCTTGAAGATCCTGTCGAAGAACAGGTACGAGACGTCCTCGAGCTCGGCGTTCAGCGCCGGCTTGTACGTGGGGGTGTTGATCTTGCTGATCAGGTCGTAGCGCGCGAAGTGGAGCAGCTCGCCGTGGAACTGCCGCATCACGGCGGTCGCGGTGTCCTCGCCCAGCATCGTCGTCGCCAGCGTCGCCGCGGCGTCGGCGGTGGTGAGCCCGGCAGCCGAATCGAGCAACGCGTCGCTGGGCGTCGTCCCGCGCAGCCACAGCGACAGCTTCGCCGCCACCTCATAACCGGACAGCGCCGCGCCGTTGGCGCCCATCTCGGTCCGGAACAGGAAATGCGGCGACTGGAGCAGCGCCCGGATCACCAGCGACGCCCCCTTCAGGAACGCGCTGCGCGTGCCCATCAGCGACGCGCCCGTGTTGTAGAGCGACATATAGGTCGATGTCTCGGCGGCGGTCAACGGCCGGCGGTAGGCGCGGCGCCCCAGCGTCGAGATCAGGCCCGCCGCGTCGGTGCCGCTGTAGGCGGGCCGGAGCGCGGCGTCAGTCGCGGTCACCTGCGCCGCCAGCGTCTCGGCGGCCGCCTGGAAGTCCGACCACGCGCGCTGGGTCACGTCCAGCACCAGCTCGTTGTTCGAGAAGTCGGTTGTCCCGGTGACCGCGGCCTGGAAGTTCGCCTCCAGACCAGACGCCGCCGGGAGCTTGAGGACGTCCTGCACCGCCCGCGCCCACTGCGCGTTGGTCAGGCGCACCAGACGGTAATACTGAGGCGAGCCGGACAGATCGATCGGGTGGGCGGTCCCGCTGGTACCCGCGGTTCCCGTCGGGTCCGCCCCCGCCGCCCCGGCGGCTCCGACCGCGCCCGCGCTGCCCGGGGTTCCGCTGTTGCCGGTGCCGCTGGAGCCGGTGCCCGCGGAGCCGGATCCGGTGCTGTTCCCGGCCCCCGACCCCGAACCGGCCGTCCCCGACGGGAGCTCACCGATCTGCCCCGTGCATCCTGCGGCGATTCCAACCGCAAGGATTGCCGCGTACGCGCGAACGGCCGTGCTTTTCATGTGGCTCCCGTCGTAGCTGGTGGCCCCGATCGCCCGCCCGCGCCTCGTGACTGGGTCGACTCCGCCTATCCGATTCCCGGACCACCGGCGCCGGATCACGCGATCGGCACGTCCCCGACAGAAAATGCAAAAGAAGCCGGATCTGAGAAACGCGATGGAGAAATGCGAGGCCCCGACGGGAGATCTCCGTGTGGGAGAGCAACCGACAGCCGCCCACTTATCTCATTTCTGACGTTTTCTCATTTCCTGACGAGCGCCGGCGGCGATCGCGACGGGCGACCCGACCCAGGTAGGCGCGCGGCGTCGTTCCGCGCAGCGCCTGGAACACGCGATGGAACTGCGCGTAGCTTCCGAAACCAGCTTCGAGCGCTGCTTCGAGCATGCTGCTGCCCCCGCCGTCCATGATCTTGACGAAGCGCTCCAGGCGGAGCTGATTCCGATACCGCACCAGCGAAACGCCCATCTCGCCCTTGAACACCCGGGCGAAGCGGCTCGGGCTGACGAGCAGGTTGGCCGCGAGATCGGAGGCCGACAGCGTCGGATCGTCGGAGAGGATCCGGGCCGCCTTGGTGACCGCCGGATGGGGGGCCTCCAGCCCCGAAACGAAGCTCTTGCCGCGCGACCGTGGCATCTCGGTCAGCAGCATCCCGAGCATCGCGCACAGCAAGGCGGCGTTCTCCTGCTTGTGCGCGTCCACCCGCGCGCGGGTGAGCCCGGCGTCATTGTAGAGCGCGCCGAGCGGTCCGCGCGGCGAGCAGATCGGCGTACACACGGACCAGCCCCGCCCCACGACCCGCGTGGTCTTCGGACCGTTCTCGATGATCGGGCAGTTCTCGACGACGGTCCACAGCGCCTCGCCGGACGTCGCCTGCGCGAACGCCCGGCGGCCGCCGTCGTCGAGGCGAAACATCGCGCTGTGCTCGTCGACCACGTTGCGACGGAGGTCCGTGCCCCAGGTCCCCAGCATCAGATCCAGCCGATCGTCGTAGAAGTAGACGCCGGCGCGGACCAGCCCCACCACCCCCAGCGCCAGCTCGACGGCGCGCTTGGCCAGGTCGTCGGGGTGTCGCGCCCGGAACAGCGGCGCGAGCGCGCGGAGCAACGCCACCCCCTCCGATCGAGCGGGGACGCGCTTCCACACCGGCGTGACCGCGTCGGGGCCGACGATCACCGGCCAGTCGATGCGACGTCGAGACCGCAACATCTCGACATTCTTGCCCGGACGCGCGCGGAAGGGAACCTGCGACGAAAATGCGAGATCTGGACGCAGAAATGAGACGTTCGTGCCCGGCGCGATCGAAAGTTGAACCATCCCTTTGGGCCCCGAGACTCATACGGGGCTGACGATGTCGTACCGGTCTTTGACGTGGACGTGCGCGGGTGTCTGCGCGGCGCTGGCGGCGCCCTCGTGCGCCAAGGACCCGGTCTACGGCGCGACCGGAACGGCCGGCACGGGCGGAACGACCGGCACGGTGGCGGTGGACGCCGGACTGCCTTCGTCCTTCAGGTGGACGTCGACCGGTCCGCTCATCACCGCGAAGCAGGACGCGACCCACCCGATCGTCTCGGTGAAGGATCCGTCCGTCGTCTTCGTCGACGGGCGCTGGCACGTGTTCGCGACCACGGCCAGCACGGCGGGCAGCTGGAGCGTCGTCTATCTGACCTTCACCGACTGGTCCCAGGCCGATGCGGCGCCGCTGTATTACCTCGACAACAGTCCGCCGGGCCTGCGCGGCTACCACGCGGCGCCGCAGGTGTTCTATTTCGCGCCGCAGTCGAAGTGGTACCTGATCTTCCAGTCGGGCCAGCCGCAGTACTCGACCAACGACGACATCAGCAAGCCGGAGGCGTGGACCCAGCCGGTCAACTTCTACGCCGGCGATCCGCCGGGCTACACCGCGAACCGGGGCAACGGGGGCTGGCTCGACTTCTTCGTCATCTGCGACGACGCCAACTGCCACCTCTTCTTCACCGATGACGACGGCGAGATGTTCCGCAGCCAGACGGCGCTGGGCGACTTCCCCGGCGGCTTCGGCGACGCGACCGTCGCGATCCAGGGCGTCAAGGAGACCGTGTTCGAGGGGAGCATGACCTACCGCCTCAAGGGCAGAAACGCGTATCTGACGCTCGTCGAGGCGTTCGGCCCGACGGGAAATCGCTTCTTTCGATCGTTCGTGTCGTCTAGCCTCGACGGCGTGTGGACGCCGTTTGCCGCCGACTGGACCAACCCGTTCGCGGGCAAGCCGAACGTGACCTTCGCCGACGGCGTCGCCTGGACGAACGACATCAGCCACGGCGAGCTGATTCGCGCTGGCTACGATCAGAAGCTGGAGCTCGACCCGACAAACCTGCAGTTCCTCTATCAGGGCGCGGATCCCACGATGACCAACATCGAGTACTCGCAGATTCCCTGGAAGCTGGCGCTGCTCACCCAGACACCGTGAGGAACATGAGATACCCGTGCCTGTTGTTCTGCATCTTCACCCTCACCGGGGCGGCCTGCGCCGATTCGCCAGCCAGGAATGACGGCGGCGGCGCCACCGGCGGCACGGGTGGCACGGGCGGCGGGGGCGGCCCACCCGGTCCTTCCGGGCTGCCGATCCCGCCCGGCGCGGACAACGTACCGCGGCCGTCTGGTACGCCCGGCAACCTGAAGGTGCTCAACTGGGGCGGCTTCAAATCCGCCGTCACCTACACGCTCGACGACGCACAGCCTTCCCAGATCGAACACTACGCCGAGCTGCAGGCGACGGGGATCCGCATAACGTTCTACATCAGCAGCGGAAGCGGTACGGGGAGTGCTGGCTTCGATGGAACGTTCTCGCAGGCCGTCGACGACGGGCACGAGATGGGCAACCACACGGTGCACCACTGCCACTCCGATCTGAGCGGATGCAGCAACGGCTCGGCGACCAGCCTCGACGCCGAGATCGACGACTGCAACAGCTACATCACCGGCCACTTCGGTCAAAGCGCGGTGTGGACGGCGGCCAGCCCATTCGGCGACACCGGCTACGACACCCCGGACATGACGCGCTTCTTCCTCAACCGCGGTGTCGGGAGCGGCACCATCGCCGCCAACGACAACTCGGACCCATTCAACCTGCCTTGCCACGCCGCGACCGACGGCGAGACCGCCGCCAGCTTCAACACGGCGATCGACGGCGCCCAGACCGCGGGGCGATGGCTGATCTTCCTGATTCACACGATCGCGCCAACGGCGGCGAACTGGTACGCGCCGATCGACATCTCCGTGATCAGCGACAGCGTCGCGCACGCGAAATCGCTGGGCGACGTCTGGATCGATTCGGCGGTCAACGTCGGCGCCTACTGGCGCGCGCAGAAGGTGGTGTCGGCGACGACGCCGGCGGCGGCGGGCGCCGGCCAGACGTGGACGTGGACGCTGCCCGCGCATTTTCCGCCGGGCAAATACCTGCGGATCACCGTCGACGGCGGCACGCCGTCGCAGAACGGCGCCCCGCTGTCGTGGGATGGGCACGGCTACTACGAGATCTCGCTGGACGCGGGATCGCTGACGCTGTCACCATGACCACCATTCGACAAATCGCCGCCGTCACGGCGCTCGTTGCGCTCGTGGGCTGCGCCAGCGATCCCAACTACGGCGGCGACGGCGACGCCCCGGACAGCGGCAGCCCCCCGATCGACGGCAACAATCCGTCGCAGCCCCCGGCCGGCGTCGTCGCGGCGGGTGTGCGCTGGCTTGGTCGGGTGGACACCACGTCGACCCCCGACCAGCCCCGCTTCGCCTGGTCGGGCAGCGGGTTCGTGGCGCGCTTCTCCGGGACGTCGCTGACCGCGCAGCTCTCGGTCACGGGTTCGGCGCAGATCTTCAAGGTGGTGATCGACGACGTGCCGCAGGCGCCGTTCACCGCCGCCTCCGGGACAGGGATGTTTCCGCTGGCCGCCGGACTGTCGGCCGGGACGCACACGGTCGAAGTCCACCGGCAAACGGAGGGACCGCAGGGCGAGACGCGGCTGATGGGCCTCACCGTCGGCGACGGCGCGCTGATGGATCCGCCCGCCGGAGCGGGCCGCCTCATCGAGGTGATCGGCGACTCGATCTCCTGCGGCTACGGCAACCTCGGCACGCTCGCCGACACGGAGTGCTTCACCACCGAGAGCCACTGGGACACCTACGAATCGATCGCGGCGCGCGCGCTCGGCGCCGAGGTCAGCACGATCGCCGCGTCGGGCCGCGGCATCATCCGGAACTACGGCGGCGACACCGGTGACACGATGCCGAAGATCTACGAGCGGACCATCACGAACCTGGCGGGTCGCAACTGGGATTTCCACGTCGAGCCGCAGGTGGTGGTGATCAACCTGGGGACCAACGACATCAGCAACGGCAAGGGCGATCCCGGCACGGCTTTCCGCGACACGTACACCGCCCTGCTCGCGACCATCCGCGGCTATTATCCGCACTCGTTCATCGTCTGCATCATCGCGCCGCTGCTCAACGGCGGTGACCTCGCCACGATCAGCGGGCACATCAAGGCCGCCGTCGACGCCCGCAACGCCGCCGGCGACGCGAACGTCGAATTCTTCAACCAGATCCCGGCGCAGACGTCGGACAAGTACGCCTGCCAGTACCACCCGAACGTCGCCGAAAACATGCTGATGGCCGACCTGCTGGTCGGCGAGCTCAAAGGCAAGCTCGGCTGGTAGATCGTCGGACCCCTCTGCCCAACCCTCTCCCCGCTTCGCGGGGCGAGGGGATCGGAGGGTTCGTGGAGCAAAAAAATTAGCTTGCCTTGCGCGCGCGCCGCGGCGGCGCCTTGCCCTTCGGCTTCTCGACCTCGTCGAGGCAACGCCCCCAGCGTTCGATGGCCGTGGCGACGTCGGCGAAGCCCTGGCCCGCGCCGGTCAGCGCGTAGGTCACGCGCACGGGAGGACCGGGCTCGACGGTGCGGACGACGAGGCCCGAGCGCTCGAGCTCCTTGAGCCGCGCCGAAAGGATCTTGTCGCCCGGGCCCCGGGCCGCTGCCGACAGGGCGCTGAACCGCAGCGGGCCCGCCTGCAGGACGTTCAGGATCAGCGCGTTCCACGGACGGCCGAGCACCTCGACCGCCGCCTGAAACGCCCGGCACTGAGAATCGACCCCCTTCATGTCGTTCATTATGGGGTCAGAACTTTCCAAAGGAAAGTAGCTTGACACTCGCCAGGTGGTGCACCATGTTCACTATCAACAAGATAGTAACAACCCAGTGGAGAGCAGAGGGAGCGACGAACATGATGCCCGCGCGCAGTGTTTCCAGGATCGAGACGGCCCCGCCACCGGCGCCGGGCTTCATCGGCGCCGGCCACACGGCGGTCGAGGTGGTGGGCAGGGGAGAGCTGTCCGACCGGGACCCGTTCGTCTTCCTGATGGACGACCGCCTCGACATCCCGGAGCGCCGGGTCATCGGCGGCCCACACCCGCACGCCGGTATCGAGACCGTCACCTTCATCCTCGAAGGTTCGTTACACGTTCGCGACGAGGGCCAGCTGGGCGAAGGCGACGTGGTCTGGATGACCGCCGGCCGCGGCATCATTCACAACGAAGCGGTCGAGGCCGAGGGGCGGTCCCGGATCCTTCAGCTGTGGATCGCGCTGCCGGCGCGCGATCGCTGGCTGGCGCCGCGGTTCCAGGTCGTGCGACGGGACGAGGCGCCGGTGCTCGGGGGACCGGGCGTGTCAGGTCGTCTCTACAGCGGCGCGGTCGGGTCAGCCCGGTCGGCGACGCGCAATCGCGTCCCGATCACGATGCTGGACCTGAGGCTCGAACCCGCGGCGGCGTTCCAGCACGAGCTGACCGCCACCTACAACGGGTTCTTCTACGTGCTGGAAGGAACCGTGCGCGTGGGCGAAGACGTGCTCCACGCCGGTCAGGTCGGATGGCTGGCGCCGGCGGCCTCGGCGAACCTGGTGCTCGCCGCCGGTGAACGCGGCGCGCGCCTGATGCTTTACGCGGGCGAGCCGATCCGCGAACCGCTGGTTCACCACGGCCCGTTCGTCGCGGGCTCGCGCATCGAGATCGCGGAGCTCTATCGCGGCTTTCGTAACGGCGAGTTCACGAGCATGCACGAGGTCGCTCGGCTACAGCACCAACACACCGAAGGGAGGCAGTCATGGGTTTCTCAGTAGCACCACTGTTGATGGCCAGCGAATCGGTCCCTGCCGTCGCCCGCAGCGCCCTGCGCGCCGCATATGACGGGCCCGTCAGTGAACGGCGGCCGCGGCTGGAAACGGCGGCGCGCATCCTTCACCGCGAGCTGGACCTCGACTGCAGCGACGCGCGCGAGCTCGTCGGTCTGCCGACGGGCGAGGCCTGCGGCTGATGCCGGACCCCTCTCCCTAACCCTCTCCCCGCTTCGCGGGGCGAGGGGACCTGAGCTCAGCGCTTCGGGGCGGCGGGCTTCGGCTGGCGGGCGAGGATCCGCTCCATCTCGTCCATCGTGGCGTTCATCTCCGCGATGGACGCGTCGAACGGCGCCGAGGTGGTCATGTCGACGCCCGCGTCCTTCAGCAGGTCGACGGGATATTTCGAGCTGCCCGACGAGAGCAGCTTCAGGTAGGCGTCTCGCCGCACCGTCTTGCCCGTCGTGACCTCTTCCCGCACCGTCCGCGCCAGAGACGTCGAGGCGACCATGCTGGTGGCGTACTGGTAGACGTAGAAGTTGTAATAGAAGTGCGGGATGTACGCCCACTCGATGGCCAGCAGATCGTCCACCTGACACACCTTCTTGTCGTGGCCGTAGTAGTCGCGCGCGATCTTGAGGTACAGCGTCGACAGGTTCTCGCCGGTCAGCGGTTCGCCGCGCTCGGCCTGCTCGTGAATCGCCAGCTCGAACTCGGCGAACTGGGTCTGCCGGAACAGCGTCGTCCGCAGCCCGTCCAGCAGCGTGCCGAGCAGGAACAGCCGGGTCGCGTCGTCCTTGGCGCGATCGAGCATGAAATGAATCAGCAGGTTTTCGTTGAACGTCGAGGCGACCTCGGCGACGAAGATCGAATAGTCGGCGGTGGGATAAGGCTGCCCCGCGTGCGACAGGAACGTGTGCATCGAGTGCCCGGACTCGTGGGCCAGCGTCGTCAGGTCCTCGTAGCGGCCATTGAAGTTGAGCAACTGATACGGATGCACGCCGTACACGCCCGTTGAATAGGCGCCCGATCGTTTTCCCGGCGACGGCAAGTAGTCGGTCCACCGGCTGTTGAACCCCTTGCTCAGCGCCTCGCGGTACGCCTTCCCGAGCGGCGCCAGCGCGTCCAGCGTGAGCGCCCTGGCCTCATCGGGCTGAAACCGCATGTCGACGCTCGCGACCAGCGGCACGTACAGGTCCTGGTAGCGCAGGGTGTCCAGGCCGAGCATCCGCTTGCGCAGCGCCAGGTAGCGATGCAGCGTCGGCAAGCTCCGGTGCACGTCGGCGAGCAGCTGCTTGTAGACGGCGGTCGGAATGTTGTCCTGGAACAGCGCCGCGGCCAGCGCCGTGTCGAAGTGCCGCACCCGCTTCTCGAACAGGTGGGCCTTCACCACCGCGGACAGCGTCGCGCCCATGGTGCGCTCGTACGTCTTCAGCGCGCCGAAGAACGACGCGAACACCTTGTCGCGATCGGCGCGCACGCGCGCCTGCCGGTGCAGCGTGAACGCCGATGCGTCCAGGCGCACGGACTCGCCCGTCGACAGCTTGATCGTCGGATACGGGAGGTCGGCGTTGGAAAGCACGCCGTGCACCTCGCCCCCGGCCCGCTCCATCTCGCCCGCCTCGGCGACAATCTTCTCTTCAGGGGCGCCCAGCGTGTGCGGCCTCCGGCGCAGCGTCTCCTCCAAATACATGCGATACGGGGCGAGCTTCGCTTCCTGCGTGATCCAGCGGCGCACCTTGGCGGGGTCGAGGGCCAGGATCTCGGGACGCACCCACGAGGTCGCCGCCGCGAACGCGGTCACCAGCTCCTCCGCCGCCTGTTTCATCTCGCGCGGCCGCGCCTCCCGAACGTCCTCGTCGGACAGCGAATGCGCGTACACCGAAAGCCGTGACAGCTCGAGATCGATCTCGAACATCGTCGTCAGCACGGCCAGCAGGTCCTTGGGCGATTTGAGGCGCCCCTTGTGCTTCGCCAGCTCCGGCACGCGCTTCGTCAGCGCGTCCTTGGCCTTGGTCCACGCCCCCTCCGACGGGTAGAGGTCGGCCAGGTTCCAGCGGTACTTGTCGGGAACGTCCTTGCGCTCCCCTGCCCCAACAGAAGCTGCTGTCATGCCGATGATCCCGAAACAGATGAACGCCAGCCGCGCACGGCCCATGAGGCGGGGCAACGTAACGGCGGATGCGCCCGCGGTCAACCCGTGCAGACCAGGTCGCGTCGTCGTCGTCGGTCGTGGCGTTGAAGTCCGCGCCGGAGACCGTGTTCAGTCTCACCCGATCGTCGCTTCAGCCCTCGAGCACCTTCACGATGAGCATCGCGCGACTCTCGACGCCGGCCTTGTCGAAGATGGACTTGACGTGGAACTCGACGGTTCCTTCCGTGATCCCGAGCGTCTCCGCGATCAGGACGTTGGTGAGCCCGTGGGCGACCCAGTGCAGGACCTGGGTCTGACGCGCGGTCAGGCGCCAGCGCTTGCTCGCGGCGCATAGCGGATCCTTGGCGACGACCGGGATGCGGGACGGGCGCATGATGGCGAGGAACCCGCGCGGCTGCTCGCTGCCCCGCAGCGGCGTCAGATCCCAGCCCCGGTACGCCGGCGCGCCGGCGATGGCCGCCACCAGCGAGCGCGATACGCCCGGGCGATCGCGTTCCAGCAGGACCTGGGCATTGGTATTGGCGTGCAGCACCTCGCCGCCCAGATCGACGACGAACGCCGGGGCGTCGATCGCGTTCAGCGCGGTGTCGAGGACCGACAGCGCGACAGCGCCACGCAGCCACGTGCTTCGGTCCAGCGATTCGGCGGCTGCCTTCGCCCGCCCTCTCCATGACCGCTGCCCCGCACCCTTCACGACACCGCTCCGGCCACCAATCCCGCCAAGAACATCATCGTCTTCCCTCTCTATACGAGTGCCCGGCCCATCCGAGGTTCCAATCGCCAAAGTGGACGGGACATTCCTTCCACGGGCGAGACCCGGAGAGGTCGATCGCCGTCACGCGACTCCCGGCGCCACCGCGGTCGATCACCGCGGACAGGGCTGCCCGGAAGGTGGGCATGGGGTGACGTCGGCGCGGGAGGGCCCCCTTTCCAACTCCCACCAGCGACCCGCAGCGTTCCAATATCCGCGGCACACGTCAAGCGAAAGCCGCGCCGAGGTGCTGCTGATCGCGATCGCGTTACGAAATGGTCCGAATGTTCGTTGAGCAACTTACAAAAAAGTGATCGCCCGTCACCACACACGACAGACACATCACTCTGGATCGGACGAAATTTTGGCAGCGGTGTCTCGGCTGCGCCGCGCCATCAAGGCAACCTCGAGACGCGCTTTCTCCGACGGTGAGCGGCATTCTCGTGCGGGCCATTACTGGACTCCGGACGCACGAGCCCTCCCCTGAAAATGAATCGACAACGCTCGCTCGCCACACCACAGTCAGATTGATCAACCAATGATTTACAAATCCATAAACAAACCCACAAACATACGGTCCTTAATTCTCGCACTTGTGAGTATTGGGGTCGCGTCCGCGTCCGTCGCGCGCGCCGAGGACGCGCCGCCGCCGACAACAGCGAGCCCGACGAGCGCGCAGAGCCCTGCCCCGCTGTCGGTCGCGGGACTCTCGGTCCTGGCGGACGGCTCCACGAAGAAGGGGTCGCTCAACTTCCAGATGGGCGACGCGATCCACGTCAAGCTGGAGCCCGGCAATCTGGCGCGGCTGCTGGCGGGGGCCGCGGAGAAGCGGAGGAAGCTTGGCCTGTCGCTGAACGGGCACTTCCTCACCGACGTACCGGCGCTGGTGATCGGAACCGACGAGCTGGTCTTCGTCCCGAACCGCAGCGGGACCAGCAAGGCATTCTGGGACGAGCTGTGGGGCGGGCGGCTGCTGACGCCGCAGACGCTGTCCGTGGCGGTCGGGCTGGACGACGCGAGCATCCTCGTGACGTCGGAGACGAACCTGATCATGGAGCCGCTTCAGGGCGCGAAGGCGTTTTCGCTGGTCGCCGGAGGGGTGGTCCTGTTGATCCTGATGATCGTCCTCGCGGCCACGACCCCGCTGATCCGCGACGGCGGGAGGCTGCCGGGCGGCAAGCTGCCGACCTACAGCCTGGCGCGCACGCAGATGGCGTTCTGGTTCGTCAACGTCGTGCTCGCCGTGCTGATCATCTGGGCGGTCACCGGATCGGTGCCGCCCATCACCAGCTCGGCCCTCGGGCTGATGGGCATCGGCGCCGGCACGGCGCTGGGGGCGGTGTTGCTCGATCAAAACGCCGACAGCACGCCCAAGGAATCGACCAGCTTCTTGAAGGACATCCTGACCGACGGCGCCAGCATCGGACTGCACCGTTTCCAGATGATGGTGTGGACGGTCGTCCTGTTCTTCATCTTCTGGGGCGCCGTCTGGAACAAGCTGGCGCTGCCCGAGTTCGACAACACGCTGCTGGCGCTGATGGGGATCAGCGCCGGCGCCTACCTCGGCTTCAAGTTCCCCGAGAACCAGGCAACGAAGTAACGCCCGTCCCCTACGGCGTGCCGCTCTTGCGGACCATGAAGCGCAGGTCCCATTCGTCGTCGACGAAGGGCGCCTGCGTGGGCGTCATGACCGGATAGCCGCCGACGTCCGCCTCGCTGTCGATGAGAGCGCCGGCGCCGCTCAGCGCCTGGTCGACGATGCGCGTATCGATCGCGTCGCGGTCCCACGGGCGCGCGCCGACGTTGGCGCGGATCGACTCCTTGACGTCCGCCGCGGGCATCGCCGTGAAGCCGTCCGGCCACAGCGGCGGCGCGGCGACCTGCATCGCGTTCGCCGCCGACACGCCGCCGATCGCGACGGCGTCCTCGCCGGCCATCGTCTTGGCGATGTTGTCGGCCAGGTAGACCTCGACAATGCCCGCGCCGGTCACGCGCAGCATCGGCACGTCGAGCATCGTGCTCGGCCCGGCCTGGTAGACGTTGCCCACGATCGCCATCTGGCCGAGCTCGGGCGTATGCCCGGTCCACTCGCTGGCGCTGAGGTTGTACCTCATCGCATCGCGGCCTGGGTTGGCGACGTAGTTGTTGGCGATCAGCCCGCGCGCGCCGCCCTTGAACAGCGGGTGGCGCTCGTTGTTGCTGAAGTAGAGGTTGCCGATGACCGCCATGCGCGTGACGTTGTCGTGGATCAGGCCGCCCTTCGAGTGTTCCCCCTCGGAGTGCGTCGAGTTGGAGAGCCCCTCGGCGACGATGTTGTTGCTGAACGTGATGATGTGCGACGTGCTGCTGCGCCAGTCGTCGGGCGTCGTGCCCTGGAAGCGCGGGCCCGACGCGGACAAGTTTTCGTCCGTCCCCCACGTCGCCGAGCAGTGGTCGACGATGACGTTGTAGGCGCCGTCGGTGGTCGAGATCGAATCGACCTCCCAGCCGCTCATCTTCGCGCGCCCGTTCTCGCCGGGGCGCACGCGGATGTGCTGAACGACGATGTCGTGCGACCCGAGCAGCACGCCGCCCCGGATGATGGTGATGCCGGGCGACGGCGCCGTCTGGCCGGCGATCGTCACGAACGGCTGTTGCACCATGTAGCGCGCGCCCATCAGATCGATGACGCCCCCCACCTCGAACACGATGATCTTCGGCCCGGTGACCAGCAGCGCGGCGGCCAGAGACCCGAGGCCCCCGGGCGCCAGCGTCGTCACGCGGACGATCTGACCGCCGCGCCCGCCCGGCGTGCCGGCCGCCCAGCCCTGCGCGCCAGGAAACGCCGGCAGGCCGTCGCCGGCATCCGCGGCGGCGTCACCGCCCGCGGTGTCGGCCGGCGCGTCGATCGGCGTCTGGTCGCCCAGGTCGACACCGGCGTCCTGGCCGGGCATGACGGCGGAGGACGAGCCGCACGCCAGCGCCGGCAGCGCGAACAGGACGGCGCGGTAGACGACGCCGGCGCGGTAGGCGGGCATGCCGAACAGTGTTCGCAGCGGCCGCGGGCGGCTCGTCGTCTGGCCTGCGCACCGTCACTCCCGGCCCGGCCGGATCTCGACGGGATCCCCCACCCTCACGCGTCCGGGCTGAAGGACATCACAGTCCAGCGCGAGCACCCCGCCAAGCTCGCGATGGATCCGCAGCAGCACGTCCACGTCCTGCTCGGCGGTGTCGGGATCGAACGGCGGCCGTCTCGACGTCTCGCGCGACGTCGGGCATGCGCCAGCGGCGGCCACCCACGAGGGGCTCGCCGTCCGCTCCCAGAGTCGCGTGGTGCAAGAGAAGCTGCGGGCGCGACCGCGACGTGACGACGCGTCCGCGCCGATCCTCGACGTGGACGACGCGATCGCCGGGGATGCCCTCGGGGCCAACCTCGGCCTCCGTCAGCTGCTCGCCGGCCATGGACTTGACCGGGTAGCGCCAGATCTCCGCCAGCCGCATGCCGCGCGTTTGATGCCGCGCTGACGGCGAGGTGACGACCGTAACCAGAAGCGTGCGGCGAACGTAAGAGCCAGTGACGCGTCGGATTGACCAATCCCAAAAGGAGAACGACATGAACGTGATTCGAATGCTGTTCCTGGCGATGGCGGTACTGCTTCCCACTTCCTGGACGCTCGCGAACGCCGGCGACGACATGAAGGAAGGGAGCGGCGGCGAGATGAAGAAGGGGAAGAAGAAGAAGGGGGACATGGGCGGCGACATGGACAAGGACAAGAAAAAGGGGGACATGGAGAAGAAGTAGGTCCTGGTTCGATCGCCTCCGTCCCGGAGGACGCAGCGCCGGGACGGAGGGTCCTCACGAAAGAGACGGAAGGAGCCCGCGCGCTTGAGCGACGTCAGCCGCCGACATCATCTGGTCGTCCGCATCACCCACTGGGTGAACGCGATCGCGCTGACGATCATGATCGGCAGCGGGCTGCGCATCTTCAACGCCTACCCGGCGTTCGCGCGCAAGGGCGACACCTTCTGCTGCTACCCATTCGAGGGCCACAAGATCCCCGACTGGCTCACGTTCGGCGGGTGGCTGGCGGGGGCGCGCAACTGGCACTTCGCGATGATGTGGGTGCTGGTGGCGAACGGCCTCGTGTACCTGGGCTTCATCTACCTGCACGGCGAGTGGCGCGATCTCGTTCCGCGCCGCGGGATCGTCCACGGCGCCTGGCAGATGACGAAGTTCTATCTCGCGCTGCGCCGCGACCATCCGGCGCAGGACAAACACAATGCCCTGCAGCGGCTGGCGTATTTTTCGATGCCGATCCTCGCTTTCGTCTCGGTGCTGTCGGGGCTGGCGATCTGGAAGCCCGTGCAGCTCGCGCCGCTGACGGCGCTGCTGGGCGGGTTCGTGTGGGCGCGCTACTGGCATTTCCTGGCGATGATCTCGCTCGTCATCGTCACCATCGGCCACGTGTTCATGGTGTTCGCGGTCGATCCGTACGCGCTGCGCGCGATCGTCACGGGCCGCTACAACGAGTCGAAGTCACCGCAGCGCCGGAACGCGCGCCCTTTCGTGAACCTGCGGGCGGCGAAGCCGCCGCTTGCGCCAGCGACGCCGGAGCCCCCGGAGGCCAACAAGTGAGCCGCATCTGGCTGCCCCGGCGCCGTCATCTGGCCGAAGGGATCGGCGTCGATCGGCGCGCCTTCCTCGCAGCGGGGCTGCGGGCGGGCGGCGGCGCGCTGGCCGCGCTGGCGCTGGCGGGCTGCAACTCCAAGGGCCCGCGCGGCGCGCAAGGCACCCTGCGCGCGGCCGAGCGCTGGAACGAGCGCGTCGAGCGCAAGCTGTTCCGGCCCACCGCGCGCAACGTACCGTCCACCCGCGCAGCGGCGGCCGGATTGAAGTTTCCGTCGTATTTCATCGCCAGCGAGATGCCGGTCTGGGACGAGGCGCAGCGTGGCGTCTGGCGTCTCGAGGTCAGCGGCCTGGTCGACAGGCCGATGCGGCTCACGCTCGACGAGCTGAAGGCGCTGCCCCGCAGCGAGGCCCGACTGGAACACTTCTGCGTCGAAGGCTGGTCGGCGATCGCGGTCCGCACCGGCGTGCGCCTGTCCGATCTCGCGCGCCACGTCGGCATCTCGCCCGACACCCGCTACGTCGACTTCCAGTCGTTCGACGACGACTACCACGAGAGCTGGGACATCGAGAGCGCGCTGCATCCGCAGACCCTGATCGTCTATGGCCAGGACGGCGAGATGCTCAGCCCCGAATATGGCGCGCCGGCACGCATCTATTCGCCGGTGAAGCTCGGTTACAAGAACACGAAGTACCTGACCCGGATCGCGTTTCTCGCCGAGCGCAACGGCGGCTACTGGAGCGACCAGGGCTACGAGTGGTACGGCGGCGTCTGAACGCCTGACGTCACTCCCCGCTCCTGCCCGACGCGGCACCTCGCCTGGGCCGGCGGACCACCCTCACCTTCCCGCTGCTTCCGCCGCCGCAGAAGAACTGATCGGTGCCGTCGGACTCGAGCCCCGACACCTCCACGCCGGGTGGCATCTCCAGCGTCTCCAGCACCTCGCCCGTTCGAGGATCGACGCGCCTCAGATCGGCTTGCTTGTCTTCCCAGGTGGCGTGCCAGAGCTCACCGTCGACCCAGGTCACGCCGGTGACGAAGCGGTTGGACTCGATGGTGCGAATGATCGCCCCTGTTTGGGGATCGACTTGATGGATCTTCCGGTCCCGGTAGTGCCCCACCCAGAGCGTCCCCTCGGCCCAGGTGAGGCCCGAGCCGCCGCTGCCGCTGGGCGCCGGGATCGTGCCCAGCACACGGCCGGTCTTCGGATCGATCTTCTGGATGCGATCACCGGCGATCTGAAACAGGTGCCGGCCGTCGAAGGCCGTGCCTGCGCTGGTGGCGACATCGATCGTGCGGAGCGTCGCCCCGCTTGCGGGATCGAACGCGTTCAACTTGTCGCCGGCGGCGAACCAGACGTTCTGACCGTCATACGTCACGCCCTGCACGTGAACCACACCCGCAAAAGGTCCGTATTCACGGATGATCTCGGCGGCTGATCGAGACATGCCCGAATCCTAGTCAATCGGCAGAGGCGTGGGGAGCAACAACGTCGTCGTGAACCCGGGTACCGGCGGGGTCAACCAGCGACGGGCGCGCGCCCGACCGAACGACTGCACCTTCCCGGCTGCGGCAAGCGCGTCGAGGGCGCGCTGCACCGTGCGCTGGCTGGTGCCAAGCGCCAGCGCGAGGGCCGAACTGGACCACGATTCACCGTCGGTGAGGAACGCGAGCACGGCCGCATGTTCCTCCTCGATGGGCCGCGCCAGCACGACCACCTCGCGCGTCCGGCGCGGCGCAAGCACGAAACCTCGCTGGGTCGCGTTCACCGCTGCCCGGGTCCGAAGCGCCGCGCGAAGCCGCCCGATCTCGACCCGCAGCCGCGCGCGGTGTGATTCCGTGGCGATCTTCGCTCCGAAGGCGCGCGCGATCAGCGTGTCGCGCGCAACGTCTGCCGGCCACGCCTCGCCCAAGGCACGGGCGAGCGCGAACAACACCGGACGCCTCGCGAGCGAGACCACCTGGCTGCCGTCGCGCACGACGTTCCGGCAAGCGTCCACGACAAAGACCTTGGTCGCCAGCACCGATTCGACCTCCTCCAGCAGGAGGGGGCGCTCCCCCCCGCTCGCGATCAGGCGCGCCGCGGGCGTATTCAGGATGCGGGATACGCTCTCGACCTCCGCGGTCAGGGCCGGGATCGCGGCGCGGCGCGCGGCGCGTGCAGCCCGCGCGAGCGCGGCGCGTGCGACCATCGTCCGGAGGCGCCGGATCGCAATTCCGGCGACCACCAGCTCGTGGGCGGTCCGCAACGCGGGCGACAGAAGCGTCGGGGTGAGCGCGGCGAGCGCACGCTCGGCCTCGTCGACACGCCCGATCAGGACGAGGCGCCGGACCTCCAGGTGCCGCGCATGCGCGGCGTTCGAACGGTCGCCGTGCTGCTCCAGCGTCGCCCGCGCCGCCGCGAGCGCCCGCGTGGGCCAGCCCAGGTCGCGCGATACGAGCGCGATCTCCGCCTCGGCGACGGCACACCTCGCGCGGGCCACCGCGTCCTTGGGACCAAACGCGCGCGCGGCCCGTCGTAGCAAAGCCTTCGCGCGCACGAGATCGCCGAGCTGAGCCATCGCGATGCCTCGAAGCGCGAGTGCACGCGCGTCGGCGCGCAGGGCGATTCGGTTCAGCGCGCCGAGGGGATCACCCGCCGCCAGCGCGCGCGCCGCGGCTGCGATCAGCGGGTCCACGGGAATCCCGACACACTTGTAACTCCCATGGTTCGTTGCCCGGCGCTAACTCTCGCTCATGGAAGGAGAGACGCCATGACAAAGCACATCACCGGGACCCGCAAGGAATGGCTGGCGGCTCGGCTGGAGCTGCTCGAGGCCGAGAAGGAGCTCACGCGCCGAAGCGACGAGCTGGCGCGACGGCGTCAGGAGTTGCCGTGGGTCCGCGTCGACAAGGACTACCGATTCGACACCGACGCGGGGGGCGCCTCGCTGGCCGATCTCTTCCAGGGGCGCTCGCAGCTCCTCATCTACCACTTCATGTTCGGGCCCGACTACACGGCCGGGTGTCCGTCCTGCTCGGCGATCGCGGACGGGTTCGACGGCTCCGTCGTCCACCTGGCCAACCACGACGTCACCCTGGCGGCGGTGTCGCGGGCGCCCCTCGCGAAGCTGCAGGCGTACAAGCGCCGGATGGGGTGGAGCTTCCCGTGGGCGTCGTCGTTCGGAAGCGATTTCAACCTCGACTTCCAGACGGCGTGGACCGAGGAGCAACAGCGGTCGAACGCCGTGGCGTACAACTTCCGCCCCGAGGACCAGACGCCGCTGCTGGAGTTCGGCAAGCAGGGCGGCGCCGACTGGGCAGCCACCACCGGCACCAGCTGGCCGACGTACATCCGCGAGCGGCAGGGCCTGAGCGCGTTCGTGCGCGAGGACGGCGTCGTCTACCACACGTACTCCGCCTACGCGCGCGGCGTGGACGGCCTCTGGAGCATGTACCAGTGGCTGGACCGCGCGCCCAAGGGGCGCAACGAGACGGGCTTCTGGTGGCGCCGCCATGACGAGTACGACAAGCGCTGAACCCCTCGTGGTCGTCGGGGTGCGGTTCTGGTGCATCTCCGCGCTGGTCTTCGCCGCCAGCGCGGCGGTGACGATCGTCTGGTGCGCGTCGATGTCTGCGATGGGCGGGATGCCGATGCCCGGCGGGTGGACGATGTCGATGGCGTGGATGCGGATGCCCGGACAGACCTGGCCCGGCGCCGCGGCGTCGTTCCTCGGCATGTGGGTCGTGATGATGGTGGCGATGATGCTGCCGTCCCTCGTCCCTTGGCTGTGGCGCTACCGTCAGGCGGTCGGCGCGGCGGGCGAGGCGCGCATCGGCCGGCTGACCGCGCTGGTGAGCATGGGTTACTTCTTCGTCTGGACCGTGTTCGGAATGGCGGCTTTTCCGCTGGGCGTCGCGCTGGCGGCGATCGAGATGAAGCAGCCGGCGCTGGCGCGCGCCGTCCCTTTGGCGGTCGGTCTTGTCGTCCTGATCGCCGGGGCTCTCCAGCTCACCGCGTGGAAGGCGCGTCACCTCGCCTGCTGCCGGGAGAACCCCGGGCACGGCCGACCGCTGCCGGCCGACGCCGGTACGGCCTGGCGACACGGCCTGCGCTTCGGCCTCCACTGCTGCCAGTGCTGCGCCGGTCCGATGGCGATCCTCCTGGTCGTCGGGGTGATGGACCCTTGCGCGATGGCGATCGTGGCGGCCGCCATCACCGTCGAACGCCTCGCGCCGGCCGCCGAGCGCGTCGCGCGCGCGGTGGGGGCCGTCGGCGTCGGAGCGGGGTTGCTGCTGATCGCTCGAGCGGCCGGCCTCGGGTGAAACCTCATCACCTCGAGCACGCTGCGGGGGTTGACCATCGCCGCCGCAATCGCACTTTCAGAGTAAGCCGTACTGGCGCTGCTTGGTTGGATGGGCGCGGGCGTGCCTGAAGGAGAGCCAAGCAACGTGGCTGAGGCGAAGACGACTGATCGCGCGCTGGTGCTGGTGATCGATGACGACGGGGACATTCGCGAAGGGATCATCGGTCTCCTGGAAGAAGAAGGCTTCGAGGCCATCGGCGCGCACAACGGCCTCGAAGCGCTGAACTTCCTCGCCGACTCGCCGCGCAAACCTTCCCTCATCCTGCTCGACCTCATGATGCCGATCCTCGACGGCTGGACCTTCTGCAAGGTCCGCCAGGGGGTCTCGACGCTGATGCAGATCCCGGTGGTCGCCATCAGCGCCGGGCCGATGGACGGACCGCGGGAACCACTGCGCGTCGACGCGACCTTGCCCAAGCCGTTCGATCCCGACGCGCTCGCCTGGCTTGCGATGCGAATGGCAGGCCGCAAGCGCGCCGACGGCCCGCGCCGTTAGCCGCTCTCGCGCGGAGCGCGAGAGTGCGGCTACCTGAAAAAA
>Ga0111539_10001850_pt1 | contig 28137 bp, 29 predicted proteins | sample RhiMethybrSRZTD1_FD_79667 | JGI IMG/M metagenome (GOLD analysis project Ga0111539, IMG submission 79667) | Populus rhizosphere microbial communities from Tennessee, USA - Rhizosphere MetaG P. TD hybrid SRZTD1 (version 2) (version 2) | ecosystem: Host-associated > Plants > Roots > Rhizosphere >...
CCAACTACGCCGCCGCCAAGGCCGGCATCATCGGGCTCACCTGGTCGACCGCCAACGCGATGGCCAAGTACGGCGTGACGGTGAATGCGATCATGCCGAGCGGCGCCACGCGCATGATCGACTCGACGCCGCGGGGCCGGGCGGTCTTCGAGCAGACCGGCAAATGGCCGAGCGAGCAGGCGGTCGGGACCGATCGCGATCCCGACAACGTCGCGCCGATCGTCGTCTACCTGTCGAGCGACGCCGCCGCGAACGTCAACGGCCAGGTCTTCCACGCCCGCGGCTTCGGCTACACGCTCCTGGCTCAGCCCCACGCCGTCCGCCACATCAAGCACGTCAGACGCTGGGACCCGGAGGAGCTGACCAAGATCTTCGGGGAGACGCTCGGCGGCAACCTCAAGCAGCCCCCGAGCACCGAGTTCGGTCAGAAGATCGACGAGCGCCCGGCCGACGAGTGGCGCGATCTCGGCGGGGGCCGGCGCTTCTGGAAGTCCCGGTACGAGGAGCCGTGAAAACGGTCCTCATGGTGTGCCACGCCAACACCGCTCGCAGCGTGATGGCCCAGGTGCTCCTGGAGCGGATGTTGGCGCGGCACGGCGCCGACGGCGCCATTCGCGTGAGGTCCGGCGGCATCGCCAACTACGCCCGCGACGGCATGATCGCCTCGCTCGACGCGCGGCTGGCGCTGCGCGAGGTGGGCATCCGCCTGGCCGAGGAAGACTTCGCCTCGACCGACCTGAAGCGGCACCGCCACCTGCTCGCCGAGGCGGACGTGATCCTGACGATGACGGAGCGCCAGAAGCAGATGCTCGACGCCTTCGACGAGGCGCGCGGCCGGCCGGTCTTCACCCTCCGGGAGTTCGTGGGCGAGGACGGGGACATCGAGGACCCGGCCACCCAGGGCGAGGACGTCTTCCGCGCCTGCCGCGACGAGATCACCCGCTGCCTGGAAAGGTCGGTCCCGCGGCTCCTGATGATATTGTCGGGGTGAACGGGAGAACCCGAACAGAAGCGTGACACCCCGCGGTCGCCTCTTCCGGAAGTACGTCATCGTCTTCGCCGGCCTGGTGAGCGGCGCCCTCCTGGCATCCGGCGCCATCGAGATCTACTTCTCGTATCAGGAGAACCGGGCGGCCCTCGTCGCGCTCCAGCGCGAGAAGGCGCTCGGCGTGGCCTCCCGCATCGAGGACTTCATCAAAGAGATCGAGCGGCAGATCGGCTGGACGACCCAGCCCCAGCTGGGCGCCCCAGCAGCCGCCATGTACCAGCGGCGGGTCGACTACCTGCGCCTGCTCCGCCAGGTGCTCGCCATCACCGAGATCAGCCACCTCGACACCGAGGGCAAGGAGCAGCTGCGCGTCTCACGGCTGGCCATGGACGTGACCGGCAGCGGTATCGACTTCTCGCACGAGCCGGAGTTCATCGAGGCCAAGGCCGGCAAGGTCTATCACGGGCCGGTGAAGTTCCGGAAGGAGTCCGAGCCGTACATGACGATCGCCATCGCCGGCAGCGGCAAGGACGCCGGCGTGACGGTGGCCGCGGTGAATCTCAAGTTCATCTGGGACGTGGTCTCCCAGATCAAGATCGGCAAGGCCGGCCACGCGTTCGTGGTCGACGCGCAGGGCGTGCTCATCGCCCACCCGGACATCAGCCTGGTGCTCCAGAAGACCACGTTCGCCGGGCTCGAGCAGGTCAAGAGCGCGCTCGCCCCCGCGCCGGCGCCGGGCGAGCGGCGCGAGCAGGTGACGATCGCGCACGATCCCAAGGGCCGGAGCGTGATGACGGCGTACGCGACCATCGCCTCGCTCCGATGGTCGGTCTTCGTCGAGCAGCCGCTCGAGGAGGCGTTCGAGAGCCTCTACGCCTCGATCAAGCGCACGATCGCGCTCGTCGCGCTCGGCGTGCTGCTGGCCGTCGCGGCCAGCCTGGTGCTCGCCCGGCGCATGGTCACGCCGATCCAGGCGCTCCAGGCCGGCGCCGCCCGCATCGGGGCCGGCGAGCTCGAGCAGCGGATCGACGTGCGCACCGGCGACGAGCTGGAGGCGCTCGGCAACCAGTTCAACAGCATGGCCGCCCAGCTCAAGGAGTCCTATGCGGGCCTCGAGCGCAAGGTCGACGAGCGCACGCGAGAATTGACCGAGTCGCTCGAGCAGCAGACGGCGACCGCCGAGATCCTCCGCGTCATCTCGAGCTCGCCGACCGATATCCAGCCGGTGCTGGATGCCGTCGCCGAGAACGCCGCCCACATCTGTGCGGCGGCCGACGCGCATATCCGCCTGATCGAGGGCGACACGCTTCGTGCGGTCGCCCGATTCGGAACAGCTCCGTTCGGCGTGCCCGACGTGATCCCGTTCACCCGCGACTTTCCCGCTGGACGGTCGATCATCGAACGCCGCACCATTCACATCGAAGACCTCGCCTCCCTGCGCGAAACTGAGTTCCCGGAGGTCGGCCGGGAGACGCGCTCCATTCTGGTCACCCCGCTGGTACGCGAAGGCGTGCCGCTCGGGGCGATCCTGGTTCGCCGAATCGAAAGACAGGCGTTTACCGAACGGCAAATCGAGCTCCTGAAGACCTTCGCCGACCAGGCCGTGATTGCGATCGAGAACGTCCGCCTGTTCCAGGAGCTTCAGACGCGGACGCGTGATCTGGCGCGGTCGGTCGAAGAGCTAAAGGCTCTCGGAGAGGTCGGCCGGGCGGTCAGCTCGACGCTTGATCTCGAGACGGTGCTCTCCACCATCGTTTCGCAGGCCAGCCAGCTCTCGGGCACCGACGGCGGTGCTGTGTACGAATACGACGAAGAGACCGAAGAGTTTCATCTGCGCGCTACCCAGAGCCTCGACGTGGGCTTCGTCGAGCTGCTGCGCTCGACGCGAATCCGCAAGGGCGAAGGCGCCGTGGGCCGAATCGCGATGACGTTCGAGCCGACGCAGATCCCCGACATCGAGCAGGACGCCACCTATCAGAGCCGGCTCAAAAACGCGGCGCTGCGAGAGGGCTATCATGCGCTGCTGGCGGTACCGCTGCTCCGGGAGGAGCACATCATCGGCGCGCTCATCGTGAACCGGAAGACGCCCGGTGAGTTTGCCCCGGACGTCATCGAGCTCCTGCGCACGTTCGCCGCGCAGTCGGCCCTCGCGATCCAGAACGCGCGGCTGTTCCAGGAGATCGAGGAGAAGGGCCGGCAGCTCGAGATCGCCGACCGGCACAAATCCGAGTTCCTGGCCAGCATGTCGCACGAGTTGCGCACGCCGCTCAACGCGGTCATCGGGTTTTCCGAAGTCCTCCTCGAGCGCATGTTCGGCGAGATCAATCCGAAGCAGGAAGAGTACCTGCAAGACGTCCTGTCCTCGGGCCGCCACCTCCTGTCGCTCATCAACGACATTCTCGATCTGGCCAAGATCGAGGCCGGGCGCATGGAGCTGGAGGTGACCGACTTCCACCTCCCGCAGGCGATCGACAACTCGGTGACGCTGGTGCGGGAGCGCGCCGCGCGCCGCTCGATCGCGCTCGACGTCGCGATCGACCCGGAGCTCGGCGAGATCAAGGGCGACGAGCGCAAGGTGAAGCAGGTGCTGCTGAACCTCCTGTCGAACGCCATCAAGTTCACGCCCGAGGGCGGCCGGGTCGACGTTCACGCCGGGATGGTAGACGGCGTGGCCGAGATCTCGGTGAGCGACACCGGCGTCGGGATCGCGCCCGAAGACCACGAGGCCGTCTTCGAGGAGTTCCGTCAGGTGGGGACGGACTACGCCAAGAAGCACGAGGGGACCGGCCTCGGCCTGACGCTGTCGCGTCGCTTCGTCGAGCTGCACGGCGGCAAGATCTGGGTCAAGAGCCAGCTGGGTCAGGGCGCGACGTTCACGTTCACGCTGCCGGTGAAGCCATGGCCAACGAGCTGATCCTGATCGTCGAGGACAACGAGAAGAATCTCAAGCTGGTACGCGATGTGCTCCGGCACACCGGGTATCAGACGATCGAGGCGGGCACCGGTGAAGACGGTGTCCGGCTCGCGAAGGAGCGCGGGCCCGCGCTCATCCTGATGGACATCCAGCTCCCGGGGATCGACGGTATCACCGCGCTCGGCCAGCTGCGGGCGGATCCGGCGACCCGCGCGATCCCGGTGATCGCGGTGACCGCCTCGGCCATGACCCAGGACCGCAAAAAGATCATGGCCGCCGGCTTCGACGGCTACCAGACCAAGCCGATCCGGGTGCGCGAGTTCATGGACGTGGTCCGCGAGACGCTCGACCGGCACGCCCCGAGGTAGCCAGAAACATGCCCGAGAAGATCCTGGTGGTCGACGATGTGCCGGTCAACGTGAAGCTGCTGGGCGACCTCCTGACGGTGAAGGGCTACGCGGTCGTCACCGCCTCCAACGGCGCCGAGGCGCTCGTCGCGATCGAGAAGGAGCGACCGGGGCTGGTCCTGCTCGACGTCATGATGCCGGGCATGAGCGGCTACGACGTCTGCCGGAAGATCCGCGAGAACCCCGTGACGGCGATGCTGCCGGTCGTCATGGTGACGGCGCTCGATCCGACGCAGGAGCGCGTGAAGGGGATCGAGGCGGGCGCCGACGACTTCCTGAGCAAGCCCATCAACCAGCCTGAGCTCCTGGCCCGCGTGAAGTCGCTGCTCCGGATCAAGCTGCTCCACGACGAGCTCGCCGACTGGAACCGGACCCTCGAGCAGCGGGTCGAGCAGCAGCTCGCGCAGCTCGACCGGCTGGAGCGGCTCAAGCGCTTCTTCTCGCCCCAGCTCGCCGAGCTGATCGTGAGCGGCGAGACCGAGGACCCGCTCAAGAGCCATCGGCGCGAGATCACCGTGGTCTTCCTCGACCTCCGCGGCTTCACCGCCTTCGCCGAGACAGCTGAGCCCGAGGAGGTCATGGGCGTGCTGCGCGAGTACCACAGGGTGATGGGGAGGCTCATCCTGAAGCACGAGGGAACGCTCGAGCGCTTCACCGGCGACGGGATGATGATCTTCTTCAACGACCCGGTGCCGGTGCCCGACGCGGCCGAGCGCGCCGTGCGGATGGCGACGGCGATGCGCGAGCAGGTCGACGAGCTCCTGGCGAAGTGGCGCCGGAGCGGCTACGAGCTCGATTTCGGCGTCGGGATCGCGCAGGGTTACGCGACGATCGGCGCGATCGGCTTCGAGGGCCGGATGGACTACGGTGCGATCGGCACCGTGACCAACATGGCCGCGCGCCTCTGCGGCGAGGCCAAGCCGCGCCAGATCCTGGTCCATCAGCGCGTCTTCGGGGCGGTCGAGGCGCTGGTCGAGGCGGAGGATCTGGGCAGTCTCACGCTGAAGGGCTTTTCCAGGCCCGTTTCCGCCTTCAACGTGCTGGCGCTGAAGAAGTCCTGACGGACGTCAGATCGTCCGGCCGCGTCCGGCCTAGTAAGCGTCGCGGAGCAGCCGCTTGACGAGCTTTCCAGCGCTGTCGCGCGGAAAATCCTCCGGGAACGAGACCTCGCGCGGCACCTTGTAGTCGGCCAGGTGCCGGCGGGCGAAGGCGGTGAGCTCGTCGGCGGTGAGCGTGTGGCCCGTGCGCAGGCGCACCGCGGCGTGAACCCGCTCGCCCCAGTCGTCGTCGGGCACGCCGAATACGGCCACGTCGTCGACGGCCGGATGCCGGTGTAGCGCGTCCTCGATCTCCGCGGGGTAGATGTTGACGCCGGCCGAGATGATCATGTCGCGCTTGCGATCGCAGAGCGTGTAGAAGCCGTCGGCGTCCACCCGCGCCACGTCGCCCACCGAGTACCAGTCACCCCGCCGGGTCTGCCGCGTCGCGTCGGGGTTCTTGTAGTACTCGTCGTACATGCCGCCGAAGCGGCGGACGTAGAGCTCGCCGGGCTCGCCCTCGGGCACGGGGTTGCCGTCGTCGTCCAGGAGCGCGATCTCGATGCCGGACGCCGCCCGGCCGCACGAGCCGGGTTTTTTCAGCACGTCCTCGGGTCTCAAGATCGTGTTGATCCCAAGCTCGGTCGAGCCGTAGAACTCGTAGAAACACGGACCGAAGTACCGGAGCGCCTCCTCCTTCACCCGCATCGGGCACGGCGCCGCCGCCACCACCAGCGAGCGCATCGAGGACACGTCGTAACGCGCGCGCACCGATTCGGGCAGGTCGACGATGCGCTTGACCAGCGCGGGCGCCATGAACGTGCTGGTCACCCGGTGGGTCTGGATGAGGTGGAGCGCGCGCTCCGGGTCGAACCGCCGCATGACGACGACCGTGCCGCCGATGACCGCGGAGAAGAGGGCGAAGGAGCCCGGCGCCGAATGATAGAGCGGCCCGGCCACCAGGTGCACCTGCGGGTCGTGGATCATGTCGAGCGCTCGCATGTACGCGAGCGTCACCTGGACATCCGAGGCCGCGCGCAGCGCGCCCTTCGGGCGGCCGGTGGTGCCGCCGGTGTAGATCATCGAGCCGCCGAGTCCCTGCGCGGGATCGGCCGGCGGCGGCTCGGCGTCCTGCTCGAGGAGCTCGTCGAGGCTCGTCGCCCAGCTCCGGCGCTCGCCGCTCAGTAGGATCCAGTGGCGGATCTTCTCGGCGCGGTGCCGGACCTCGTCGGCTATCGCCACGTAGGGACCGTCCACGAACGCCGCGACGGCGTCGGAATTCTCGAGGATGTAGCTGACCTCCTCGGCCACCAGCCGATGGTTCATGGGCACCGGCACGGCGTTGGCGGCGCGGGTGGCGGCCGAGGCGAGGAGGCACTCCAGCGAGTTGGGAGCGTAGACGATCACGTGCTCGCCGCGGCCGACGCCCAGCTTGGCGAGCGCGCCGGCGACGCGGTTGCGTCGCGACAGGAGCTCGCGCCACGTGAGGCGGCGGTCATCTTCGATCTGGGCCACGGCGTCGGGCTTCGACTGCGCGTGGAGCGAAACGAAGTCCAACCGGCTCCTACTTCGTGAAGAGGTGGCAGGCGACCATGCGGCCGGACTCCGGCAGGAGCTGCGGCTCCTCGGCGGAGCAGCGCGGCATCGCGTGAGGACAGCGTGGGTGGAAGTGGCAGCCGGCGGGCGGGTTCAACGGACTCGGCACCTCGCCGGTCAGAATGATCTCGTCGTCGCGTCGCTCGTCCGGGTGCGACGGCAGCGCCGCAGAGAAGAGCGCCTGGGTGTACGGATGCTTCGGCGATTTCGAGACGGTCTCGGCATCACCCATCTCCACGATCTTGCCGAGATACATCACGGCGATCGCGTGGCTCATGTGGGACACCGCCGCCAGGTCGTGGGCGATGAAGAGGTACGACACGCCGAGCTGCGCCTGGAGATCCCTCAATAGATTAAGGATCTGGGCGCGGATCGACACGTCGAGCGCCGAGACCGGCTCGTCGAGCACGACCACCTTGGGCGAGAGGGCCAGGGAGCGGGCGATGGCGATCCGCTGCCGCTGGCCGCCCGAGAACTCGTGCGGGAACAGATCGGCAGCGCGCTCCGGCAGGCCCACCAGCTCGAGCAGCCGCGAGATGCGCTTCTTGACCTCGGCGGACGGGAGCGACTCGTTGGTCGTGAGTGGCTCGATGATGATCTTGCCCACGCGCATGCGCGGGTTCAGCGACGCGTACGGATCCTGGAAGACCGCCTGCACGGAGCGGCGGTAGGCGCGCAGGCTGCCGCCATCGAGCGTCTGGAGGTCGCGTCCCTCGAAGCGCATGATGCCGCCGGTCGGCTGCTCGAGGAGCAGGACCATCTTCGCGGTCGTGGTCTTGCCGCACCCGGACTCGCCGACGAGCCCGAGCGTCTTGCCCGCGTCAATGGAGAAGGAAATGTCGTCCACCGCTCGCACCACGGCGACCTGGCGCGAGAAGATTCCGCGCTTCACTGGGAAGTGCTTGGTGAGGTTCTTGGCTTCGAGGACAGGTCCCGCCATCGTCTCAGTCCGTCACCTGGTCTTGGGGTCCGACAGCCAGCAGCGGCTCGTTTGAGAGTCCGCCACGCGAAATTCGGGCGGCGCCTCGGTCCGGCACCGGTCCATGACACGAGGGCAGCGCGGATGGAACGCGCAGCCCGGGGGCGGCGCGGACGGATCCGGCGGCTGGCCGTCGATGGCAGTGAGCCGCTTGCGATTGTCGCCGACCCGGGGAATGGACTCGAGGAGTGCCTGCGTGTACGGGTGCGCGGGCGAGTTGTAGATCTGCTTGACCGGGCCCGACTCGACGAGCCGGCCCGCGTACATCACCGCCACCTGGTCGCACATCTTGGCGACGATGCCCAGGTTGTGGGTGATGAAGATCAGCGCGAGATTGTGCGCGCGCTGGAGATCGCGCAGAAGCTTCAGGTACTGCGCCTGGATCGTGAGGTCGAGGCTCGTGGTCGGCTCGTCGGCGATGAGGATCCGCGGCTCGCACGAGATCGCGATCGCCCCGACGATGCGCTGGCGCATCCCGCCGGAGAGCTGGTGAGGATACTCGCGCACACGCGTCTCGGGCGCCGCGATGCGGACGGCCTTCAGGAGCTCCGTCGCCCGGGTCCACGCGCTCCGGCGGGACGCGCCGTCGTGGACACGGATCGGCTCGGCCACCTGATCGCCCACCGTGAAGAGTGGGTTCAGCGAGGCCATCGGGTCCTGGAGGATCATGGCGATCCGCTTGCCGCGGATGCGCCGCATCTCGGCCTCGGACTTCTTCAATAAATCCTGGCCCTCGAAGAGGATCTCGCCCGAGACGAAGCGGGCGGCCGGCGGCAAGAGGCGCAGCAGCGAGAGGGCCAGCGTCGTCTTGCCCGAGCCCGATTCGCCCACGATGCCCAGCGTCTGGCCCTGGTCGAGGGACAGCGTGACCTCGTCCACCGCGCGGGTCACGCGGGTCCCCCGGGCGCTCACATAATGAGTGGAGAGCTGCCGGAGCTGAAGGAGCGGTTCGCTCACAGCTGGCGGAGCTGCGGGTCGAACTTCACCCGGAGCCAGTCGCCCAGGAGGTTCGCCGAGAGGACCATGAGCATGATGCAAGAGCCCGGCAGCACCGTCAGCCACCAGTAGCCCGCCATGAGACCCTTCTTGCCGTCGGCCAGCATCAGCCCCCACGCCGGCTGCGGAGGCGGCACGCCGACGCCGAGGAACGAGAGCGCGGCCTCGGCGATGATGACCTGGCCGAGCTGCAGGGTGGCCAGCACGATGGCCGAGTTGACGACGTTGGGCAGGATGTGCTTGCGCATGATCGTCCACTTCGTGCAGCCGGCGACGACGGCCAGGCGCACGAACTCCCGCTCGCGCATCGACAGGACCTCGCCGCGGATGATCCGCGCGTAGCGCGTCCAGTACACGGCGGCGAGGATGATGACGATGTTGGACGCGCTCGGCCCCACGATGGCGGCCAGGAAGATCGCGAAGGTGAGCGCCGGCAGCGCGAGCCACGCGTCGGTGATGCGCATGATGACCTGGTCGACCCAGCGACCGAGATAGCCCGAGATGATGCCGAACGCCGTGCCGATGGTTCCGGCCACGAGGACGACTGTGAGCCCGACGATCACGGAGATGCGAGCGCCGAAGATGAGGCGCGAGAGCACGTCGCGCCCGAGGTGATCGGTGCCGAGGAGATGATCGAGGGTGCCGGTCGACTGCCACGCCGGCGGCCGGAAGCGGTCGCCCAGGACGCCGACTTCTGGATTGTGCGGGGCCAGCACGTTGGCGAAGATCGCCGTGAATAGCACGGTCAACAATATGAGGACCGGAATGACCGGGAGCCCCTGCGAGCGCAGCGTGGCGAACCGCCAGGCGAGCGTCAGGACCGCGGACGCGGACCGAGAGTTGGCGGTGGTTGCGGCGGTACCATTCATGGGTAGCTCTCCTCGCGAGAAGCGCTAGCCTTCATACCGGATTCTTGGGTCGATGACGGCGTAGAGGATGTCGACCACGAGATTGACGACCACGATCATGACACCGCCGAGCAGCACCGTCGCCTGCACGACCGGGAAATCGCGGAACGCGATTCCCTCGTAGAGCAGGCGGCCCACACCCGGCCACGCGAAGACGGTCTCCACCACGACCGCCACGTTGACCATGATGACGAGGTTGATGCCGGCGAGCGTGAGTACCGGGATCAGCGCGTTCTTGAACGCGTGCTTGGAGATGACCAGCGCTTCCGGCAGCCCCTTGAGCCGGGCCAGCTTCACGTACTCGGATCCGAGCACCTCGAGCATCGACGAGCGCGTCAGGCGCATGTGCGCCGCTGCGAAGACCCAGCCGAGCGCGATGGACGGCATCACGAGGTGCAGCAGCGTCCCGGATCCGGACGAGGGCAGCCAGCCGAGGTAGACGGAGAAGAAGAGGATCATGACGAGCCCGACCCAGAACGACGGCATCGAAAGCCCGAGCAGCGCGAAGATCTTGCCGACGCTGTCCCACCATTGATTGACGCGCACCGCGGCGATGATGCCGGTCGGAATCCCGATGATCAGCGAGAACGCCATGGCCGCCGAGGCCAGGAGCAGCGAGGCAGGCAGCCGCGACAGGTAGAGCTCGAAGACGTCCGTGCGGTAGTAGAAGGACTGACCGAAGTCGCCGCGGAAGAGATGGCCGACGAAGCTCCCGTACTGCCACCAGAGCGGCCTGTCGAGGCCGAACTGCTTTCGGATCGCGTCGAGGTCCGCGGCGCTGGCGCCGGGCTCGGCGAGGAGCACCGCGGGATCTCCGGTGACGCGCATCAAGAGGAAGATCGTCACCGAGAGCAAGAAGAGCGACACGACGGCCAGCCCGAGCCGCTTGATGATGAACTTCTTCATCGCGTTCTTACCCTCACGTCGTGAGCGTCGTGATCGTCAATGATGCTCTCCAAAAAGTCGCCCGTCCAGCACCCGTTGCTCCAGAGCGGAAGGGGTCCAGCCGACTGAAAAGTGTAGGGATTATGCCCGATTTTGCCTGGGTGTCAATGTCCTGGCGCGTCAACCGGCGCTGAGTGAATATCCATTCGGTGGGGATGGGCTACGACCTGGTCCGGGCGCTCGTGCGCTGGATCCTGACGCTCTTCTACCGGCGCATCGACGTCGTCGGTCTCGAGCACATTCCGGAATCAGGACCGCTGATCGTCGCCGCCAACCATCAGAACGCCCTGGTCGACCCGATGCTCCTGCTCGCGCTGATCCCGCGCCGGCTGGTTCCGGTCGCCAAGGCGCCGCTCTTTCGCCATCCGATCATCGGTCCGTTCCTCCGTCTGGTCGGCGCCATCCCCGTCCATCGCCGGCAGGATGGCAACGGGGATCCCGCCCGGAACCGCGCGATGTTCGCGGCGGCGACCGCCCACCTGGCCGCCGGCGGCTCGGTTCTCATCTTTCCCGAGGGTGTCAGCCAGCCCGAGCCGACTCTGATGCCCCTCAGATCGGGTGCTTCACGGATGCTGCTCGAGGTCGAAGCGGCGATGGGTGGGGGCCCGCGCGTGGCCCTGGTCCCCGTCGGCCTCGTGTATCACGAGCCCGGAACGTTTCGAGCCGGGCGGGCGTTTCTCCAGGTCGGCGCGTCGGTCATCACCGACGACCTGGTCGAAATGCACGCCACCCATCCCGAGGGGGCGGCGCAGCTTCTCACCGAGCGCCTGGCGGCGGCGCTCCGCCGGGAGATCGTCGAGTCCGAGGACCGCGAGACCCATCGTCTGCTGACCGCGCTCGAGTCGATCACGCGCGCCGACGGGCCGGCCGGCGTCCGCGACGCCGCAGGTCGCGCCGAGTGGATGCGCGGGGCGATGCGGGCGTACCGCTACCTGCGCGAGCGCGAGCCATGGCGCGTCCTCGGGTTTCGCGCCGAGGTCGAGCGCTACCTGGCGGACCTCGGGAGGGCCGGCCTCTCCGACCGCGTGCTCACGCGACGTTACGAGGCGGGCCCCGTGACGCGGTACGTGCTCCACGAGGGCGCGTCCCTCCTGGTGGCGCTGCCGCTGGCGGCCTGGGGGATCGCGAGCCACTTCCTTCCTTATGAGCTCACCTCGCTCGTCGTGCGCGCGCTGCGCCCGGAGCCGGACGAGGAGGCGACCTTCAAGATGGTCGCGTCCGTCATCCTCTATCCCGTCTGCTGGCTGGCGGAGGGCTACCTGGTGTGGCGGCTCGGTGGGCCGTGGCTCCTGGGGCTCTTCGCCGCCCTCCTGGCGCCAGGCGGATTCTTCGCGATCGCGTGGCGCGACCGTATCCGGCGGGTGGGTCGCGACACGCTCGGCTTCCTGCGCCTGGTCCTCGATCAGGACCTCCGGCGCCGGTTGGCCGAGCGCCGCGCGGCGCTCCTCGGCGACCTCGAGTCGCTGACCCGGCTGGTGCCGGCGCCGGTGCTCACGGGCTCCGAGCGCCCGGAGGAGACGCCCAGTTAGGGGAGGTCGCGCAGCTCCGGAATGACCCAGAGGGGCTTTCGCCCCGCCGCCACCCGCTGGACGTTGTCGAACGAGTTGCGGAACGCCTTCGCCCAGTTCTCCCACGTCGGCCCCGCCGTGTGCGGCGTGATCGTGATGTTCTCCAGGGCGAAGAGCGGGTGATTCGCGGCCGGCGGCTCCTCCACCATGACGTCGAGGCCAGCGGCGGCAATCTGCCCTGACGCCAGCGAAATCTGAAGCGCCGACTCGTCCACCACGGGACCGCGGCAGGTGTTGATCAGGATCGCGCTGCGCTTCATCGTCTCGAACTCGCGCGCGCCCATCATGTTGCGGGTCGCGTCGCTGAGCGGGACGTGCAGGCTGACGATGTCCGAGGTGCGCAGGAGCTCGGGGAAGAGCACGAAGCGCACGCCCAGCGCGTCCTCGGCGTCCTCGGTGAGCCGGATGATGTCGTAGTACTGCACGTGCATGTCGAACGCCTGGGCCCGCGCCGCGACCTTCTTGCCGATCGTGCCGAGCCCGACGATGCCCAGCGTCTTGCCGGCCAGCTCGTACATGCGCGTCTGGGAGAAATCGCCCACGCGCCACTTACCGGTGATGACGTTGTGGTGATGCCACGCGAGCTTCCGGGACACGGCCAGCATGAGCATCAGGGTGTGCTCGGCGACCGCGACCGAGTTGGACCCGCCGTTGTTGGCGACCGGAACTCCCGCCCGGCGCGCCGCCTGCACGTCGAGGCGGTCGTAGCCGGCGCTGATGAGCTGGATGAGCTTCAGCTTGGGCGCACCGCGATAGAAGGCGTCACCCAGGTTCTCGCGCGCGAAGCCCACGAGGTACTCGGCGTCTTTCATGGCGGCGGGGAACTCCGGCGTGCCCTGGTCGGCGACCTCGAGCTCGAACCCGGCGGGCAGGAGCGAGCGGGCGATGTCGATGAGCGCGGTCGGGAGCTTCGGCGAGAGAACGATCTTGGTGGCCACGGCGGTCTCCTTAATCTGGTTACCGGAGCTTCTTCATGTCCTCGGGAAAGTTCGACGTGAACGAGTACGACTTGACCGTGCCGTTGGCGTTGAAGCGCACCGCCAGGTCCTTGCTGATGGTTGCCGACGCGTTCCGCTGGGCGTAGAACCAGCGCCAGGTCTGGTCGCCGTTGTCGATCCCGACCTGGTAGGGCTCGCCGAAGAGCGTGAGCAACCGCGCCTTGTCCGTGACGTCGGCCTTGATCTGCGCGGCGTCCGGCGAGGGAAACTCGCGCCCGACCTGGAGCCCGGCGCACGCCGCCAGGGCGAGCCCACCTACGAGCGCGGCGAGCAGCGCGGGCCGCACGGCTCGCGTCCTCACGCCACCGCCACCACTCCGGCGGCGGCGAGGCGATCGATCTCGCTCTTCGGCAGACCGAGCTCGCCCAGCACCTCTGCGGTGTGCTCGCCGAGCAGCGGGGCTGGACGCCGGATCGCGCCCGGCGTGGCCGAGGCCCTCACCGGGAAGGCGAGCATGCGCGCCAGGCCGTAGCCCGGCTGCTCGACCTCGGTGACCAGACCGAGGTGCTTCACCTGCGGATCCTCGAACACCTCGTCGAACTCGTAGATGGGCCCGGCTGCCACCTGCTCGGCCTCGAACCGCCCGACCCACGCCGCGGTCGTGTCCCGGGCCAGCGCCCGCTCGACGCGCGCGCGGAACTCGTCGTGATTCGCCACGCGGCTGTCGTTGGTCGCGAGCTTCGGATCGGTCGCGAGCGACTCGTCGCCGAGCGCCCGGCAGAAGCGCCCGTACTGGTCGGGGTTCATGATCACGACCTGGACCCAGCCGTCCTTCGTCCGGAACGCCTCGGCGGGCGTGAGATACGGGTTGCGGTTGCCGACGCGCGGCGGCCTCTGGCCCGAGTCGAAGTAGTGGGCGACCGGGTCCGGGAGCAGCGCGAGGGTCGACGCGAGGAGGCTCACGTCGAGGTGCTGGCCCCGCCCGGTGCGAAGCCGGTGGGCGAGCGCGGCGTTCGCGACGCCGAAAGCCCAGAGTGCCGCCGCCAGATCGGCGACGGAGCCGCCGACCTTGGTAGGCGGATGCCCGGGCATGCCGGTGAGCGCCATGATGCCGCTCATGCCCTGGGCGATCGTGTTGTAGCCCGCCCGGCGCGCGTGGGGCCCGGTCTGGCCGAAGCCGGTCACCGAGACGTACACCACCGCGGGGTTCACCGCGCTCACGGCGGCGTAGCCGAGCCCGAGCTTGTCGGCGACTCCCGGCAGGAAGTTCTCGACGATCACGTCGGCGCGGCGGGCCAGCTCGAAGACGAGCTTGCTCCCCTCTGGCTCCTGCAGATCGACGGCGATCCCGCGCTTGCCGCGGTTGATGGCCGCGAACGCCGCGCTCATCCCGCTGCCGCGCCAGGCGCGCAGGTCGTCGCCGCGGCCGGGTCGTTCCACCTTCACGACGTCGGCGCCCAGGTCGGCCATGAGGGTCGCGCAGTAGGGGCCGGCGATCACGCGCGAGAGGTCGAGGACGCGGATTCCCTCGAGCATCATGGCGCCCTCAGCCACGATCGAGGAACCCCTCCGTCATCGCGTTGACCTCGGGGATGCCGGTGCGTGCGATGGCGTTGATGCGCGCCTTCACCTCGGCCATGGCTTTGAACGGCTTGGCAGCGAGCAGGTCGGCGTACGCGCGTACTTCCTTCGCGAGCGACGCGCCGGGGACGACCCGGTGCACGAGCCCCCATGTCTGCGCCTCGGCGGCCGAGAACCGCCGGCACTCCATGATGATCTCCTTCGCGCGGGCGGGCCCAACGAGGCGCACGAAGCGGGTCGTCGACGCGACGCCGAGCGGTACGCCGAGATCGACCTCGGGGATCCAGAGCTGCGCCTCGGCGGCGGCCCAGCGAAAGTCGCACGCGAGCGTCAAGCCCCAACCGCCGCCGACCGCGTGGCCGTTGATCATGGCGATGGTCGCCTGCTCCAGGCCCTCGAGGATCGTGTTGGCGCGCTCGAAGAGCCGGCGGAACTGGCTCTTGCGCTGGCCGAACGCCGCCCGGCGCTCCTCGGCCGACATCCCCGACTTGACGCCGGCGTCGGCCCCGGCCGAGAACACCGGCGGCGCGCCGGTGACGATGACCACGCGCGTCGCCTCGTCGTCGCGCAGCTCGGCGAATGCGGCCGCCAGGTCGGTGAGCATCGGGTCGCTCAGCGAGTTGCGCCGGTCAGGACGGTTCAGCGTGACGGTCGCGATCGCGCCGTCGCGAACGAGTGTGACGTTGTCGCTCATGCGCGCGGACGGTATCACAGGGCGCGCGCCGCCCGCAACGGCGGCGCCCCGGGCGCGGGATCAGGCGAAGAGCCCGAGCGCAGCCGGCGCGTCCGTGAAGCCCGGGAAGAGCGGCGATGCCGCGACGGCCAGATGCCGCGTCGCGACCTCGGTGAAGAGCGAGCGAAAGTCGGTCGTGACCGCGAGGTCGCGACCCTCGAAGCGCCGATCAGGCGCGAGCCCGGGCCAGCGTCCGTAGGCGCGCCCGCCCCGTACGCCACCGCCCAGGACCAGCATCGCGGTGGCGTGGCCGTGATCGGTGCCGCGATTACCGTTCTCGGCGACGGTGCGGCCGAACTCGGACATGGTGATCACGACGACGTCGGCCATCTTGTCGCCGAGATCCCTGGCGAACGCCGCCAGCACGCCGCCGAACTCGCGGAGCCGAAGCGCGAGCTGGCCGCGCTCGGCGCCCTGGCCGACGTGGGTGTCCCAGCCCTGCATGTCGGCGAACGCGACCTCGAGGCCGACGTCGGCCTTGACGAGCTGGGCGATCTGCCGCATGGCCTCGCCGAAGGGGCCGCGCGGATACTCGGCGCCGTGCGCGGGCGCGATGCGGGCAGCGTTCGCGCTGCGCAGCATCTTGACCGCCTCGAAGGTCTCGCGGCCGGTCCCGTGCAGGACATCGCGGACACCCTGCTCGTAGAGGGCCTCGAAGCTCTGCCGGGCGCTCGGGTCGCCGGCCCGCACGTCGAAGCGCTCGATCGACTGCATCGAGATGGCGCCGACGTCGCCCTGGAGCGTGCGCGGCAGAGCGGGCCCCATTGCGACGGCGCGGAAGGGGCTCGCGCGCTTCGAGCGCGTCCGGATCGCGCGCGCCAGCCAGCCGTCGGGCGTGCTCTTGATACCCGGCGTGCCGCTCTCCATGTAGTCCTGCGCGTCGAAGTGCGAGCGCGTCGTGTCGGGTGAGCCGCACGCGTGGACGACGGCCAGCGCGCGGCTCTCCCAGAGCGGCGCGAGCGGCGCGAGCGAGGGATGCAGCGCGAAGAAGCCGTCGAGGTCGATGGCGCGCTCGCTTTCGCCGGGCTTGGGCGGCTTGAGCCCGATGGACGGCCGCGCCGCGGCGTAGCCGGGATCGCAATGCGGCATCACCATGCTGAGCCCGTCCACGGCGCCGCGCTGAAAGACCGCGACCAGCACCTTGCCGCTGGTCTCGGCGGCGCGCGCCGTCCTCATCAAGAATCGCGGCGCCGACGAGTAGGCGATTAGCGCGCATCCGCCGGCCTTCAGGAACGTGCGTCGCGTGTGGAGGTCGGCTGCGGGCGTGCTCATCGCCGCTGGAACTCCGGCGAGCCGATGACCAGCGCCGCGAGCTTGGCAACGTCCGTGCTCGCCGGCCCGCGGTCGTCCCTCGACAGCCGCGTGATCTGTGGATCGGTGAGCTTCGCCGCCAGCACCGCACGCGTCGTCGGTCCGACCTGGTCGCCGACGATCGCGGCGAGGAGGCGGTCGAGCACGTCCGCCGGTGAGCGCGGGTCGCTGCCGGCGACGAGCGGAGCGAGATCGACCGTGACGTGGGGATACTGTCCCGACGCGAGCGCGAGCGCGAAGTTCAGGCGGGCCAGCAGAGCCCCGGAGCTCACCCACACCTCGGCGCGATCCGCGTAGCCCGTCGGCGGCTGGGCCAGGTAGAGCGGCTCGCCGATCTCGGCGCTGGCGCGGGCCAGGGCCAGACCGCCCTGCGCGTCGACGCGGCCGCCGAGCGCCCGTACCGCGCTCGTCACGAACTCGAACGGCTTCTTGATCTTGGTCAGGCTGGCGTCCCCGCCGCGGAACTCCGGCGACGCGAAGATGACCCGGAGCATCGCGGGTATGTCCCCGCCGCTCGCTGCGTAGGCGGCGGCCACCCGGTCCACCAGCTGAGGCGGCGGAGTGTCCGAGACGAATCGGCGCACCAGCTTGGTGGCGACGAAGCGGGCCGTCGACGGATGCTGCGTGAGGACGTCGATCACGCGCTCGCCGTCGTCCTGCCCGCCGCCGGCCGCGATGCGGTGTCCGACCACGACCTTCTCGCCCTGGTCGTGCATCGACGCCCGGAAGAGAAAGCGCCCCTCGACCCGCGGGCGATCGATCGTCCAGCCGGTGAAGGCGCGTGCGACTTCGGTGACGTCGCGCTGCGTGTAGCCGCCATCGACGCCGAGCGTGTGCAGCTCCATCAGCTCGCGCGCGTAGTTCTCGTTGAGGCCCGTCTTCCGGCCGCGGTTGGGTCCCGCCGGAATGACGTAGTCGGCGCGGGCGCTGACCCAGTTGTCGAGGTAGAAGAGCATCGCCGGATGGCGCGCGGTGGCGCGCACCAGATCGGGGAACGTCCCGAGCGCATACGGCCGGATCGCCTCGCGCTCGTAGGCCGACACGTACCAGCGCACGTCGCCCTTGTTGGCGAACACGTTGAAGTGGTTGAACCAGAAGTCGACCATGATCTCTTCGAGCTGGCGCTCGCTGGTCACCGCGCGAACGACCTTGGCGGCCTGGAGATCGGCGGCGATGCGCCCGGGCCGCTTCTCGGCCGGATAGCGCTCTTGAATCTCGGCCCGCGTCATCGTCCCGCTGGCGAGCATCTCGCGCAGCCTCGGATCGGGCCGCGGATACTCCCGAAGGAGATCGGCGATGGGCATGCGGAGCGTCGTCAGCTCGGCGAGCAGCTGCTCGGTCGCCGAGTCGTCGATGGTCTGCGGCCGCAGCTGGCGCTCGATCCAGCCCGAGAGGCCGGCCGCCCGAACGCGCTCGAGGTCGCCGGGCCGTGCTCCGTAGGTGAGGCGGTTGAGCGCGCGAACGATCTCACGATCGGCGGCGAGCGACGCGCCATTCGGCGCCGCGCCGGTCATCACCGGCGGCGCACTGGCGACCCCGCCGCCGGCAGCGCCGCTGCAGCCGGCCAGGGTGATCAGCGCCAGCAACGCGAGCGTCCGGGATCTCACGGCTGGCCCCTTCGCTGCTGGCGCTCCTGACGAAGCCGCTCGCGCTCCTCGGGAGGCATCTGGCGCCAGCGCTCGCGGATCTGCTCGCGCTCTTCCGGAGTCATCTGGCGCCAGCGTTCCTGGTTGCGCAGGACGCGCTCGCGCTCCTCCGGCGACATCGACTGCCACTGACCGAATCGCTGCTGGATGCGCTCGCGCCGCTCAGGCGGCAGCTGCTGGAACCGGTCGTAGGCCTTCTGCAGCTCCTGGCGCCGCGCCTCCGGCAGCTCGTTCCAGCGCTGGAAATCCTCGAGGATCTTCGCCTTCTGCTCGGGAGTGAGCTGACGGAACCGGCGGTAGTTCTGACGGGCCGCCTCGCGCTCCTCCGGAGTCATCGACTTCCAGCGGCGGTAATTCTCGAGCGCGCGGGCGCGCTCCTCGGGCGTGAGCCGCTGCCAGCGCTCGAGGTTCCGCTCGGCGAGCGCGCGCTCCTCGGGCGTGAGCTTGTCCAGTCCCTGGACCGGCGCCGTCGTCTGGGCCCACGCGATCTCGGTCGTCAGGACGACGGACAGCATCGCCAGCGCTGCCAGAAGCCCGCGGCGGCTCATCGGTCCTTCGCTCCGCTGGGCGCCGGGGCCTCGCGCGGCAGCGGCGCCTCGAGCACGGGCAGGGCCTCGAGCAGGCGCATCCGCTCGAGGATCTGCATGCGCGTCAGCAGCCCGCGGTCACGCGAGAGGTCGGCGTCCTTGAGGAGGTCCAGGTCGAGCAGCATCTGGGCATCCGGCAGCTCGGCAGATCCGTCGGCCGCGCGGCCCGCGCGCGGCGCCGAGAGGCCGATCGTTCCGAGGAGGCCCACCGCTACCCACACCGGCGTGCGCGGCATCGCTAGCTGGGACGCCCCGCGGCGAGCCCGTCGAGGTTGCCGATGACGTCGAGGTCCTCGAGAAGATCGAGCTGCTCGACCACCTGATACTCCTGCAGCAAGCCGAGCTCGCTTCCGAGCGACGCTTCTTCCGGTGTGAAAGGCTCCCCACCCGTCATCTGGTATCCGGTCCACACCGCGACGAGGAGCAAGACCCCGGCGACGCTCGCCGACAGCGCCATCGGCACGGGGCGCCACCACCACGCGCGCCGCGCGCGGCGAGCCTCGAGCTTCTCGCGGAGCTCCGCCCGATAGCGGGCCCAGCTCACCTCCGGCGGCCGTCCGAAGCGCGCGACGTGCTCGATGAGCTCGCGAAGCAGCTCGGTGTCCTGCCGGCAGTCGGGGCACTCCGAGAGATGGCGTTCGACGCGCTCCCGCTCGGCCGGTGGAAGCTCTCCGCGCAGGTACGGCACCAGATCGGTATCGGGATGCGTCGCCATCTCAGCGCTTCTCCATCGTCTTCTTCAGGGTCGCGAGCGCGCGGTGCAAGTGGACGCGCACGGTCGCCTCGGAGCACTTGAGCACCTGGGCGATGTCGTACGTCGCCATGTCCTCCTGCACCCTGAGCAGCACGGCGGCCCGCTGACGCGGGGCCAGTCGATCCACCGCGGCGCCCAGGTCCTTCATCGCTCTCTCGTCGGAGAGCTTGTCGACGGGGTCGGTGACGGGCGCCGGCTGCCGCTCGAGGATCGGCTCGCGCTCGTCGTCATCATCGCGCGCCCACAGCTTCCACCAGCGATTCTTCCGTTTGTGGTCGAGGCAAAGGTTGACCAGGATCCGATAGAACCAGGTGGAGAACTTTGACCGGCCGCCGAAGCTCCCGGCCGCCTCGTAAAGGCGGATGAAGGCCTCTTGCGAGACGTCGCGTGCGTCCTCGTTGTTGCGCAGGATGGACCAGGCGAGGCGGTACGCCCGCTCCTGGTAGCGAGACACCAGGAGGTCGAACGCCGCCTCGTCCCGCTTGGCCACGCGCTCGCAGAGCGCCTCGTCGGATGGCTCCACCCGGCTGTCGTCCTCTCGGCTCCCACCTTGTCACTCCCGGCTCTCGGGCCGCAAGCTTCCCCTACTGTCGCACGTTGCGGGCAAGCTCGCGCTGATCCTGCCTCAGGTCGCGCCGGTCGTCGCGGCGGTCGCGAACGTCCTCGCGAAGCTCGCGCCGATCGCCGCGCAGCTCGGCGCGGTCCTGCTTGACCTCGTCGGTCCGTCCGGCTTGCCGTTCGCTGCGGAGCTCCCGCCGGTCCCCGGCCAGCGCGCGCCGGTCCTGCCGGATGTCGCGGTTGTCCTGGCCGAGCTCCCGCCGGTCCTGCCGGACGTCCTGCCGGTTCTGTTTGATCTCCCGCCCGTTCTGGGCGCCTGCGACGCCAATGCTCAGGGCTACCGCCGTCGCCACCGCCGCCGTCAGAGGCTTCATCGGTCTCCTCCACATCGGGATATAGACCGCTTCGCCACTGCTTGATTGGACGGAGGGCGTACTGGTTCGTTTACAGGCGGCCGGGTCCGTGAGACCGGCATTCCGGAAGCCCGGACGGGCCTCCGAGAGGCCTTATTAGAGGAGCTTCGTCAGATGGCGAGCAGCGTGCCGGTGATGTGCGCGGAGGCCTCGCGCGCGAGGACCGCGATCGCGTCGGCGACCGACTCGACGGGGACCCAGCCCGAGCGATCGGCGTTCGGCATCGCCGCGCGATTCGCCGGCGTGTCCATGGTGCTCGGCAGCACCGCGTTCACCGTCACCCCGTGCTCGCGTGTCTCCTGGGCCAGGGCCTGCGTGAACGCGATGACGCCCGCCTTCGCGACGGTGTAGGCGATGAAACCCCCGGCCGGCGGCACGACCGCGCGGGAGGCGACGATCACGATGCGGCCGTAGCGCGCGCCGACCATGGGCCGGAGCACCGCCTTTGCGGCGCTGAACGCCGTCGTCAGGTTGAGGTCGAGCATGCGCTTCCAGGTCTCCGCGTCGGTCTCGAGAAGCGAGCCGCCGGCGAAGCCACCCACACCGGCCACGAGCACGTCGATCTTGCCGCGGGCGGCGACGGTGCTGGTGGCGAAGGCGGTCATCGCGGCGAGATCGCCGACGTCCACGGGCCCCATGACGAGACGGTCGCGGTCGGCAGCAGCGACACGCTCGTAAAGGCGATCGCGCTCGGCCTGGACCGCGTACGGTACGGCGACGATCGCGCCGTCGGCGAGGAAGCGCAGCGTCACCGCCTGTCCGAGCGCGCCGGTCCCGCCGGTGATGACGGCGACGCGGCCCGCCAGCGGTCCCGGCACGATCAGTCTCCCGCGGGCGCGCCCATGATCGAGGAGCGCTGGATGTCGTCGTAGCGGACCTTCGCCACGTCGAACTCCTCGAGGTTCTCGCGCAGCTTCTTGAAGGTCTGCTCGAAGGACGGCAGGGTCTTGCGCGCGCGGGTGAGCGGCGTGGTGCGCGCGAGCAGGTAGTTCTTCACGTACGGATGATTGATCCCACGCTTCTTGATCTTGGCGACGACCGTCGCCAGCGCCTGATCGGTCTCGCGGACCAGCTCGGCGCGCTCGGTGCGCGTCTCGAGGCCCTTGGGGAGCGTCTGCTTCAGGAACTTGTCGACGCGACGCAGGATCGGCGCGAACGCTCCGCCGGCGAACCGCTTGTTCTCCTCGTAGAGCAGACCCAGCGTGATGAAGTGCGCGGACTCGAACTGGAACGTCCACGCTTCCTCGTTGGTGTCCGACTCCTCCTTCGCCAGCGCGCGGTACATCCGGATGACCTCGAGCGACTTCTCCTTGAGGTTGTGCGCCTTCTCGACGTTGAGCGGGAGGACCTCGAAGACCATCTGGGGCTCGACGACGAGGATCGCCGGGATGAAGTCCGCCTTCAGCTTGTCGAGGACCGTGCGCCGGTGGTTGCCGTTCGGCGTCCAGTAGACGCCCGGCCGGGGCGAGATGACCACGATCGGGTCCACGAAGCGGTCGAGCCGCTTGATCGACTCGGTGAGGCGCTTGACGTGGGTGGGCGAGAGATCACGCTGATACGGGCTCGCCTCGCACTTGTCGCGCGGCAGGAGACAGAAGATCTGCCAGTGCTCGCCGACCGGCTCCTGGTAGAGCGCCAGCACCCGGCCGCCGTCGCGCTCGACCTGCGCCGCCAGCTCCTTGGCTTCCTTCGAGGGCTCTTTATCCGCCATCGCCGCCCCGTTTTCGCTCGTACGTTAGCACACCCGCCGACGGCCGCGGCTCACGCCGGCGCGCCGGTGCGGCGAAACAGCGCCATCCACTCCTGACCCTGCCGGAGCCGCACGGACCGCGGCCGGTAGGCACGCTCCAGCCGGAATCCCCGCGCGAAGAGCCGACGCACCTCGCCTTCGGACACGGCAAACGGCGGGCCGGCGGCCCGGCGACGCATCGGAAAGAAGCACGCGAGCAGCCAGCCGCCCGGGCGGAGAATCGCGCCCATCACACGGACGTACTCGGCCCGGCGCTTGGGATCGATGGCGCAGAAGCACGTGTATTCCCACACGCCGTCGAACGCGCGCTCGTAGTCGAGCGGGAGCGAGAAGATGTCGCGCTCGACGAACTCGGCGGCCACGCCGTCGGAGCCAGCCAGCGCGCGCGCCTCGCCGATCGCGGCCGGCGAGAAATCGAAGCCGACCACCGCGTGGCCGCGGCGCGTGAGATGGCGCGCGTCGTGGCCGCGCCCGCAGCCCGGCACCGCGATGCGGCCGGGCGCGAGCGGCGTGTGGTCGAGGAACTCGACCAGCGGCGGTGAGGGCTGGCGCAGATCCCAGCCGTCGCCGCCGCGCGCGTAGAGATCGGTCCAGAACTCGGGCGCGCTTACGCCGGCCATGTGAGCCCCTCGAAGTGATCGATCGTGCGCTCGGCGCCGGCCGCGCAGAGCTCGGACTGGGTGTGGGCGGTGCTCACGCCGATGACCCGCATGCCGGCGCCCCGCGCCGCGCGTACGCCGACCAGCGCGTCCTCGAACATGAGACAGCGCGCCGGCTCCTGGCTCAGGCCGCGCGCCGCGCGCAGGTAGACCTCGGGGTCCGGCTTGCCCCGGCAGACGTCCTCGGCGGTGACGACCACGTCGAAGCACTCGCGAAGGCCGATCCGCTCCAGCATCGGCTCGGCGTCGGCGCGGGAGGCCGAGGTGGCCACCGCCCGGGGCACGCCCTGCGCGACGAGGCGGCCGACGAACGCGACGACGCCGCGAACCGGCGGCGAGCCCTCGCGCGAGAGCAGCCGGTAGTGGTGCTGCTTGCGCTCGGCGAGCCGGCGGGCCTCGGGCAGGGGAGTCGCACGATCCAGAAGCAGCGGCACCGCCTCGACGCTCGGCCGGCCGATGGTGAGACGCCAGAAGTCAGGCTGCCGCGGCGCGACGCCCAGCTCGTCGAGGAGGACGCGCCAGGCCTGGCGATGATGCGCTCCCGAATCGACCAGCACGCCGTCCATGTCGAAGATGACGGCGCGCGTCTCCACGCCTACCTGAGCCGGTAGAGCGGCGCCAGGGCGCGGAACGTGTCGAGCGCGGCGGACCGGTACTGCGCCGCGGTCCAGCGAGCCGCCTCGTCGGCCGGCACCGCCCGGCCGACGACGAACTGGCCGTCGCGCGTGCGCGTGAGCTCGTCGGCGAGCTCGGCGAGACTCTCAGGTGTGAGATCGGCCAGGGGCGCCGTGGGCTCGTCGTCATGCTCGTTCTTGAACCACCCGAGGTGGCGCATGCGCCGCAGGACGGGACCCACCTTCGGCGCGTTCTTCTTCCAGGCCGACGCCCAGCGCCGCTTCTCCGCGTGCTCGGGACCGATCTCGAAGAGGAACCGCACGCCGAGCCGCGAGACCGCCACCTTGAAGTGGCCGTGCTTCTTGTAGCCGCGCGCGTCGGGTCCGAACGCGACCCACGTGTCGTCCGGCGGATTCACCGTGCGCCGGATGTGCTTGGCCACGTGGACGAACACCTCGCCGCCGATCGAGCGGGCGACCGCGGGCGCCAGGGTCTCGCCCATCGCGTCGAGCTTCGGCCGGACGCGGACGCGGATCTCGCTCATGCGCGGCTTGAAGCCGCTCACGTCGAAGACTCTGAAATCGCCCGCGACGAATGCTGGGGACGGCATCGATGCTCTCCTCGGTACAGGGGGTCGACGAAATCGAGAACGCTACTATACGGGCTCGGCCCGCCACTGTAAACGGAGACGAAGCGCTCGCGCGCGCCGATTCAGATCTGCGGATCTTCCGCGGTCGGCGGCAGCCGCGTCTCGCCGACGACGGCTGAGACGACGAACGGCGGGCGCGCGCGGACCTCGTCATAGATGCGGCCGACGTACTCACCGAGAATCCCCAGGCCGATCAGCTGGACCCCGCCCACGAACAGGACCGCCAGGAGCAGCGCCGTTGCGCCGTGGAGCGGGACGGCGCCGACGAGGCTCAGGACGACGAGCGCCAGCGCCAGGACGAACGACACGCCGGACACCGCCAGGCCGAGTGCCCACGCGAGCTGCAGGGGCTTGTTCGAGAAGCCGAAGAAGCCGTCGAGGGCCAGGCGCACGAGCGTGGAGTAGGTGTGCTTGGTCCGCCCGGCGAAGCGGTCCCCGCGGTCGCACGGCACGCCGCTCTGACGGAACCCGGCCCAGCCGCGCATCCCACGCACGAAGCGCGTCCGCTCGGGCATGGCGTTCAGCACGTCGACGACGCGGCGGTCCATGAGCGAGAAGTCGCCGCTGTCGAGCGGGAGGTCGACCGCGCTGATGCGCGCGAGCACGCGATAGAAGACGTGATAGGCGAGGCGCTTGGGCCACGAGGCCTGCCGCGACTGGCGGATCGCGTACACCACGTCGTCACCGTCGAGCCAGCGCTTCACGAATTCCGGCACCACTTCGGGCGCGTCCTGCAGGTCGCCGTCCATCACGACGACGGCGTCGCCGGTGGCGGCCCGGAGTCCGGCCGAGATGGCCGCCTGATGGCCGAACGTGCGCGCCAGGCGGATCGACTTGATCCGGGGATCCTCGGCGTGAAGGGACGTCAGGAGCCGCCACGTCCGGTCCGTGCTCCCGTCGTCGACGAAGTCGATCTCGAACGGCAAGCCGCCGTCGAGCGCCGCCTTGAGCCGGCGGATCAGCTCGGGAATGTTGTCCTCCTCGTTGAGGACGGGAACGACTACCGACAGGAGGCGGCAAGCGCGCGGAGTCATCTGAGCGTCGCCCACCCTAGCGTGGCGGTTTCCGACGTGTCAAGCAAACGGACCGCCCATGGCGGCCCAGTCGCCGGTGATACAATCGACGCGTGCCAGATCTCGCGCTCGTGACGGGCGGCGCCGGGTTCATCGGCTCGCATCTCGTGGAGCGGCTCCTCATGGACGAGACGCGCGTGCGCGTGCTCGACAACTTCTCGAGCGGCGCGCGCGCCAACCTTCCCTTCGCGGCGCGGTACCGGCGCCAGCTCGAGGTGGTCCGCGGCGACATCCGCAACCTGCCGACGGTGCTCCGGGCGGCCCGCGGGGCCCGCGTCATCTTCCACCAGGCGGCGATGCGGTCGGTGCCGCGCTCGGTGAAGGACCCGCTGGGCGCCAACGAGAACAACGTGAGCGGCACGCTCAACGTGCTCGAGGCGGCGCGCCGCTGCCGCGTCCCGCGCGTCGTCTACGCGTCGTCGTCGTCGGTTTACGGCGACCGCCCCGATCTGCCAAAGCGCGAGGACCAGCCGGTGTCGCCCCTCTCGCCGTATGCGGCCTCGAAGGCGGCGGGCGAACAGTACGCGGCCATCTGGACCCGGCTCTACGGGGTCGAGACGGTCGGGCTGCGCTACTTCAACGTGTTCGGCCCGCGCCAGGATCCCAAGTCGGAGTACGCCGCGGTGATTCCCCGCTTCATCCTGTGGGCGCTTCGCGGCCGCCCGCTCGAGGTGCACGGCGACGGCACGCAGTCGCGGGACTTCACCTATATCGACAACGTGGTCGAGGCGAATCTGCTGGCCGCCCGGGCGCCCGGAGCCGGCGGCGAGGCCTTCAACGTGGGCTGCGGGAGCCGCGTGAGCCTGCTCGAGATCATCGCGCGGCTCGAGGCCCTCACGGGCCGGCCGCTGGAGCGGCGGCACACGCCGGGGCGCGCCGGCGACGTACCGCACACGCTCGCGGACGTCTCCAAGGCCAAGCGGCTCCTGGGCTACGCGCCGCTGGTCGACTTCGACGAGGGCTTCCGGCGCACCGTTGAGTATTTCAAGTCCGCGCCCAAGAGCTAGATCCGCTGCCGGCCTCGCGCTGGCGGCGCTGGTGCTCGCTCTCGTCGCCGCGCCCGCGGCGGCGCCCTCGCAGAATCTCGTCCTCCAGGTCACCACGGAGCCGCCCGGCCTCGATCTGACGGCGACGCCCGCCTCCGCGACCGCGGGGGTGATCTTCTACAACGTGCAGGAGTGCCTGGTGAAGGTGGACCGCCACGGCAAGATCGTCCCGTGGCTGGCCGATCGCTGGCACACGTCTGACGATCGGAACTACACCTTCTTCCTCAAGCGCGGTGTGCGGTTTCACAACGGCCGCGAGCTCCGCGCCGCCGACGTGAAGTTCGTCTTCGACCGGGCGATGAACCCGGAGACGAAGCATCCCTATCCCGGTTACTACTCGGCCATCAGCGATATCATCGTGAAGGACGACTACACGGTCACCTTCACGCTGAAGGCACCGACCGCCAACTTCCTCTTGAACATGGCGCGCCAGGGATCGGTCATCTATCCGCGCGAGGCCGTCGACACGCTCAAGAGCGAGCCGATCGGGACCGGACCCTTCAAGCTCGCGGAGTGGGTGCGCGGCGACCGCATCGTGCTGCTGAAGAATCCCGACTATCACGTCCAGGGGCTGCCGAAGCTCGACCGGGTGACGTACCGGTTCATCACCGACGCCAACGCGGCGCTGGCCGCCTTGCAGGCCGGCGACATCGACGCCTCGATGTTCGGCCTCGGACCCGAGCACGTCCCGGCGCTCCAGAAGGACGCGCGGTTCCAGGTGATCCTCGGCGAGACGACGAACGACGTGATCCTGTCGATGAACAACTCGCGCAAGCCCTACACCGACGCGCGGGTACGTCGCGCCGTCACCTACGGGATCAACAAGCCCGACGTGGTGAAGGGCGCGATGTTCGGCCTCGGCCGCGTGATCGGCACCAACGTCGATCCGCTCAATCCCTACTTCGTCGACATGGCGAGCGCCATGCCGTACGAGCCGGCCCGGGCGAAGAAGCTGCTCGCCGAGGCGGGCTACCCCAACGGCTTCGAGGCAATCCTGAGAGTCTCGCCGCAGTATGCCTACACCGTGCGCACGGGCGAGGTGCTCACCGACCAGCTCCAGAAGATCGGCGTCAAGATCAAGATCGAGCAGATCGAGTGGAGCCAGTGGCTCTCGCGCGTGTGGAAGGACGCCGAGTACGATCTGACGATCATCGGTCACGCCGAGGCGTGGGACATCGGCAACTACGCCAACCCGAAGTACTACTACCGCTACGACAACGCCGACTTCCAGAAGCTCTTCAAGGAGTCGGAGACGACGGTCGACGACCGGGCGCGCCGCGCGCTGTACGGGAAGATGCAGCGAAAGCTCGTGGAGGACGCGCCGGTCGTGTGGCTCTACATTCACCCGCGGCTGGCGGTGACGAAGAAGGGCCTGCAGGGCATCTGGAAGGACCTGCCTCTGCTGGCCAACGATCTCTCAGAGGTCGCGTGGGCGAAGTAGCCAGCACGACCGCGTAGGCACGTGCGGCGGTACATCGCGAGACGA
>Ga0111539_10001851_pt1 | contig 28134 bp, 21 predicted proteins | sample RhiMethybrSRZTD1_FD_79667 | JGI IMG/M metagenome (GOLD analysis project Ga0111539, IMG submission 79667) | Populus rhizosphere microbial communities from Tennessee, USA - Rhizosphere MetaG P. TD hybrid SRZTD1 (version 2) (version 2) | ecosystem: Host-associated > Plants > Roots > Rhizosphere >...
AGTGCTGCGCGGCCTCGTCGATGCGGTGTGCGCGTACAACGTCGCCGCGATCGCGGCGACATCTTCGCGCCCGACATGCCCCACTCCGGGCGGGCGATAACGCGCGTGATTGCGCTCGAGCCAGCCGGTGTCGACGCGATTCGCGATGACGTCGGGCTCGGTGAGAATCCAGCGCAGATAAGGAAGATTCGAAACCGGCCCTTCAATGCGGCACTCGAGGAGCGCGCGCAGCATGCGCCGCCGCGCTTCCTCGCGAGTCGCGGCGCGCACGATGATCTTGGTGAGCAGCGGATCGTAATGCACGGGAATGGTGAATCCCTCGCTGACCCCGCAATCGTTGCGCACTCCCGGACCCTGCGGCAGACGCAGGAATTGAATGCGCCCGGGACTGGGCCGGAAGTGATGCGCGGGATCCTCCGCGTACACTCGGCATTCGATGGCGTGCCCTTGCGGCGCAAAGTCGTCGGGAAAGGAAAGCGGAAGGCCTTGGGCGACGCGGATCTGTTCCTGCACCAGATCGAAACCGGTCGTCTCTTCGGTGACCGGATGCTCGACCTGAATGCGCGTATTCATTTCGAGGAAATAGAACGATCCGTCCGGCGCCAGAAGGAACTCGACCGTGCCGGCGTTCACGTAGCCGGCCGATTGCGCGGCTTTCACCGCGACTTCGCCGAAGCGGGCGCGCGCCGGGCCATCGAGCGCGGTGCACGGCGCTTCCTCGACGACCTTTTGATGGCGGCGCTGCAGCGAGCACTCGCGCTCGCCGACGAATACCGTGCGCCCGTGTGCATCGGCGAAAATCTGTGCTTCGACGTGCCGCGGATGATCGATCAATTTCTCCAACAAGAGCTCTGGGGAGCCGAATGCCGATTGCGCTTCGCCCCGCGCCAAACGCAGCGCCGCATCCATCTCGCTTTCGGAGCGCACCGCGCGCATTCCTTTGCCGCCGCCGCCCTTCGCCGCTTTCAAGAGAACGGGATAGCCGAGGGAGGAGGCCACGCGGCGCGCTTCCGCATCGCCGATCGCGCCGTCCGAGCCGGGCACGACCGGAACGCCGACGGCCTTCACCCGCGCCTTCGCGCCGGCCTTGTCGCCCATGACTTCGATCGCTTCCGCAGGCGGCCCGATGAACACGAGGCCGGCATCGCGGCAGGCCGCAGCAAAACGCGCGTTCTCCGAAAGGAATCCGTAACCGGGATGGATCGCTTGCGCGCCGGATTTCTTGGCGGCGGCCAGAATCGCGTCGAACGAGAGATAGCTTTGCGCAGCGGGGGCGGGGCCGATGGCGACCGCTTCGTCGGCCAAGAGCACGTGCAGGGACTTGCGGTCGGCCTCGGAATACACCGCCACCGAGCGAATGCCCATCTCGCGCAGCGCGCGCGTGACGCGAACGGCGATCTCGCCGCGATTTGCGATGAGCACCTTGTCGAACATTCGCGATGCTCCTTCGAGGCCGGCGTTACAGAGGAATGTTGCCGTGCTTTTTCGCTGGAAGCGTCTGCTGCTTCGTGCGCAAGGCTTCGAGTGCGCGGGCCAAATGCGCGCGCGTGCGCGCCGGCTCGATCACGTTGTCGAGATAACCGTAGCTCGCGGCGATGTACGGATTGGCGAACTTCTCGTTGTATTCGTCGACTAGACGGCGCTCTTCCGCGGCGGGATCTTGCGCGTCCTTCAACTTGCGGCGGTGAATGATGCGCACCGCGCCCTGCGCACCCATCACCGCGAGCTCCGCCGTGGGCCAAGCCAAATTGTAGTCGGCGCGAATGTGCTTCGAGGCCATGACGTCGTAGGCGCCGCCGTACGCTTTGCGGGTGATCACAGTGAGCTTCGGTACGGTGGCCTCGCAATACGCATACAACAATTTGGCGCCGTGGCGAATGATCCCGCGCCATTCCTGTTCCGTTCCGGGAAGGAATCCGGGCACATCCTCGAACGTCACGATGGGAATATTGAACGCATCGCAGAAGCGCACGAAGCGCGCAGCCTTCGTCGAGGAGTCGATGTCCAGCACTCCGGCCAAATGCTTCGGTTGATTCGCGACGATGCCGATCGAGCGCCCTCCCAAACGGCCGAAGCCGATCACGATGTTGCGCGCGTATTCCGGCTGGATCTCGAGAAAGTCGTGATGATCCACGACCGCGGTGATCACTTCCAAAATGTCGTACGGCTTCGAGGGATCGGCCGGCACGAGATGATTGAGCGCCGTCTCCACGCGATCGACGCCGTCGGTCGAAGGGATGGCGGGCGGATCTTCGGTGTTGTTCGACGGAAGGAAGGAGAAAAGGCGCCGGACCAGAGCCAGGCAATCCTTCTCGTTGGGAGCGCGCAAGTGCGCCACGCCCGACTTCGAGGTGTGCGTCCGTGCACCGCCCAGCTCCTCGAACGTCACCTTCTCGCGCGTGACGGCCTCGATCACGTCGGGGCCGGTGATGAACATGTGCGACGTGCCCTCGGTCATGAGCACGAAGTCGGTGATCGCCGGCGAGTAGACCGCCCCTCCCGCGCACGGACCCAAGATCGCGCTGATCTGCGGAATCACTCCCGAAGCGAGCGTGTTGCGCAGGAAGATGTCGGCATAGCCGGCCAGCGAGAGCACGCCTTCTTGAATGCGCGCGCCTCCGGAATCGTTCAAGCCGATGACCGGTGCGCCGGATTCCAACGCCAGGTCCATGATCTGGCAGATCTTCTTGGCGTTCGATTCGGACATCGTTCCGCCGAACACGGTGAAGTCCTGCGCGAACACAAATACAGTGCGGCCGTCGATGCGGCCGAATCCGGAAACGACGCCGTCGCCGGGGATGCGATTCTCCCCGGTGCCGAAATCCGAGCTGCGATGCGTTACGAAGAAACCCAGCTCCTCGAAGGAGCCGCGATCCAGAAGCAGATCGATGCGCTCGCGCGCGAGCAGCTTGCCGGCTTCGTGCACCTTCGCGATGCGCTCCGGCCCGCCGGCGCGAAATGCTTCCTCGCGTTTTTCCCGCAGCTCTTCGAGCCGCCGTTCGATCGTCACGCAGCCTCCCGTCTCACTCGGTTCTCGATGACTCCAATGCCCTCGATCTCGGCGCGCACGACCTGTCCATCCTCCAGAAAGACCTTCGGATCGCGAAAGACACCGACGCCGGCAGGCGTTCCCGTCGCGACAACATCACCGGGCTCCAGCGTCAAGCCGCGGCTCAAGAACTCGAGAATCTTTTCCACGCTTTGGATCATGTTGCTGGTGCGCGCCTCTTGACGCACCGCACCGTCCACCGACAGGCGCAGCAGCAGATTTCCCGGATCGGAAACTTCGTTCGCGGTCACGAGCGCGGGACCCAAAGGACAGAATGTATCGAAGCCCTTGGCTCTCGAATTCTGGACTTCTTCTTTTTGGATCTTGCGATCGGTCACGTCGTTCAGCACGAGATAGCCGGCGATGTGCGATCGGGCTCGCGCCACGGGTACGTTCTTGGCGCGCTTTCCGATCACGAACGCGAGCTCGATCTCGTGATCCACGTGCCGGCAGAACGCAGGAAGCACGATGTCATCGTGCGGACCGGTGATGGACGAGGGAGGCTTCATGAACACCACCGGAGAGGGAGGCGGTTCTTTGCCCTGCTCGCGGGCATGATCCAGATAATTCAAGCCCAGGCAGAAGATCTTCGTGGGACGGGCGAGAGGGGGCAAGAGGCGCACGCCGGAGCGGGGGATGCGCCGGCGCGTCACGGCGCGCGACTCGAGCTGCTCGAGCGCCAGCATCCCACGGCCGAGCAGCGCTTCGATGCCCGCACCTTCGGGCACTCCGCATTCGGCCGCTGTTCCCGCGTCGGCAATCATGTCGTCGATCCACAACCCGAAACGAGCTTCCTGCGAGCCCGCTTCCGCCCACCGCACGATCCGCATCCATTCCTCGAGAAGGAAAGGGCGCCCGGCTTGGAACCGGGCGCCCGGAAGGTGTGCCGCGCTTAGATCTTCACGCGCGAATAGAGGATCTCCATCGCCTTTTCTTCTTTGGCGCTTTGCGGAGTCATGAACATTTCGAACTTGAACGAGTCCGGACCGGTCACGGTGGAAACCATGCGGTGCTGCACCATCTTTCCGGTCGGATCCTTCATGCTGCCCTTGTACGTGAACGTCTTCCCGTCGGCTGACGCAGTCCCTTCGGTGGCCATGTACTGCGTGCTCATGTTGTCGATCCAAATGCTGAAGTACTTCGCGGTGACGTTGTCGTAGCCGTCGATCCCCATGCCTTGGAAAGGCATGCCCTGGAAATTGCCGGTGTGCTTGGAGATGACGTAACGGCCGTCCATCGCCCATTCCATGTGGGCGGTGCCTTCCGTCTTCGTCTCGGTTCCTTCCATCCACATCGTGTTCTGGGTCTTCCAATCGCCTACGAAGAAATTCAAAGGCTTGTGATGCTCGCCAGGCGTTGCCGCCTTCATCCAGGCTTCCATCTCCGCGGACGCCTTGGCATCTTTGCCGGTCGTCTTTTCCTTCTCCGCCGCGAACACGACGCTCGTCCCGAAAAGGACGCCGCACGCGAGACAAACCGCGGCGATTTTCCAATCACGCTTCATGAACACTATTCCTCCGAATGTTTGAAGGGCTGAGTCCGCCCACGGGACACAAGGCCGAGGGATTCTAGCAGAGAGTTCCGGGGGCAACGACTCCTGCGTGGATGCCGGACCATCACCTTGACACGTCGGAAGTCGAGCCATACCGTAACCGTTTGTCTGGCATCGCGTTTACCACCGAAATTGCCCGAAAACCCCCTAGCTTCGAGCGTCGCTTGATCCCCTCGCTCCTGCGAAATTCTGCGCTTTGTTTCGGTTGCGGGCCCCAGAACGAAGCCGGCCTGCAGCTCGAGTTTCAGATGCTCGACGACGGGCGGCTCGAAACGCGATTTCGGCCTCGAGCCATCCACGGAGGGTGGGAGGGAATCTTTCACGGCGGGCTCATGGCTACCCTCCTCGACGAGGCCATGCTGGCGCATCTTTATCTGCGAAACGTGAACGCCACCACGGCTGCGCTCGAAGTGCGCTTTGCCGCAGAAGTTCGCCTGGGGGACGAGCTCCTCGTCCACGCCTGGGAGTCGTCGCGCCGAGGCCGGCTGCATACGATGGAAGCAACGGCGCGCCGGGGGGACACGATCGTGGCGCGCGCCCTGGCGAAGTGTTTGACCGGGAAAGAATAACTCGCGAAACGAAAGGAAGCGCTTCATGGCGAAACGCGTCGTGATCTTGGACGGGGCTCGGACCGCAATGGCCGAATACGAGGGAGGCAAGACGGGAGCGGGCACGATGGGCGGCGTCTTCAAGAACGTATCGGCTATCGAGCTCGGTGCGATCGCGTCCAAGGAAGCGATTCGCCGCTCGGGCGTTTCGCCCGAGGACATCGAGGCAACGTTCTTCGGAAACGCGCTGCAGACTTCCGGCGACGCGATCTACGGCGCCCGACACGTGGGATTGAAGGCCGGCGTTCCCATCGAGAAGCCGGCCCTTACCGTGAATCGCCTTTGCGGATCGGGAATCCAATCGGTGGTGTCCGGCGCGCAATCCATTCTCTTGGGTGAAGCCAAGACAGCCCTTGTCGGCGGAATGGAGAACATGAGCCAAGCGCCGCACGTGATTCGAGGCGCACGCAGCGGACTGAAGCTGGGGCAGGGCAAGCTCGAGGACAGCCTCATGGTCGCGCTCTTGGACACGTATTGCGGCTGCTACATGGCGAACACCGCGGAGAATATCGCCAAGGCGCGCAGCATCTCGCGCGAGTCGCAGGACGAGTACGCGCTTCTCTCGCAGAAGAGGGCCGCGGCGGCGAAGGCGCGCGGCGTGTTCGAAGCGGAGATCGTGAGCGTCGACGTTCCCACTGGAAGGGCCACGACCCCGTTCGCGCAGGACGATCACATGAAGCCCGACTCCACGATGGAAGGGTTGGGCAAGCTTCCCCCCGCATTCGGCAAGGATGGAACGGTGACCGCGGGAAATGCGAGTGGTATCGTCGACGGCGGAGCTGCGCTGGTGATCATGGATGAAGAGGAAGCACGCGGGCGCGGGCTCAAGCCCAAAGCGCGCATTCTCTCTTGGGATGTCGTCGGGGTGCCCCCCGAATTCATGGGCATCGGTCCCGTGCCGTCCATCCGCGGCGCCTTGAAGAAGGCGGGGCTCGAGCTCAAGGATTTGGATCTCGTCGAAGTCAATGAAGCGTTTGCCGGACAGTACCTCGCCGTCGAGCAGGATTTGGGCTTGGACCGCGATCGCACGAACGTGAACGGCGGCGCGATCGCCCTGGGCCACCCGCTCGCCGCCACCGGAACACGGCTTTTGCTCACGCTCATCTACGAGCTACAGCGCCGGGGCGGCGGCAAAGGCGCGGCCAGCGCCTGCATCGGCGGGGGACAGGGAATCGCAATGATCGTGGAGACGATCGCATAATGCGAGAGTGGCGAAATTGGCAGACGCGCTGGACTTAGGATCCAGTGAGGAAACTCGTAGGGGTTCGAGTCCCCTCTCTCGCACTCCTTCCGGAGGCATCGTGAACGTCAAAGTCGAAGTTCGATCGGAAAATTCCTGGCATCGCGTCTTGGCCATCGAGGTGCCGGCGGAAGACGCGGCGCAAGAATACGAGAAGGTTGCGCGCAAGATCGCAACGAAAGTGCGCCTGCCCGGATTCCGCAAGGGCAAGGTTCCGATTTCCGTCGTCCGCCAATCCTTCAAGGAAGACGTGGATCGCGAATTCGTGGAGAGCATGGTCCCGCGCGCGTTTGGTCGCGCGCTCGAAGAGACGAAGCTCGATCCGATCACCGAGCCCAAATTCGACGAGCTGTCGTTCGGGGAAACGCGCCCGCTCTCGTTCACCGCGGAATTCGACTGCCGCCCAGAGCTCGAGATCCAGGGCTTCAAGGGAATCGCGATCGACAAGGAAGTCCCCGAAGTTCCCGAGAGCGCGATCGACCAAGTGTTGGAAGATTTCCGCAAGAGCCACGCCGAGCTCATCCTCGTGGACCGCGAAGCGATTCTTGGCGACGTGCTCGTGCTCGACTACCAAGCGATCGATGTGGAAGGACGCCCCATTGCGCAGCGCGCGGCGAAAAACTTCTCGCTGGAATTGGGAGCGGGGCAAGTCTTGGAGGCGTTCGAGGCTCCGCTTCGCGGCGTTCACGCGGGAGACGTGCGCGTCGCTGAGATTCCGTTCCCCGAAGATCATCCCGATCCGCTTTTGGCCGGCAAATCCTCCCGCTACAAAATCAAGGTGCGCAAGGTGCAGGAGAAAAAGTTGCCCAGCTTGGACGATACGCTCGTGCAGGCGCATTCGCAGGCCAAGACCGCCGAGGAGCTGCGCACACAGGTGCGGGGCGAGCTCGAGGAGCGCGCCGATCGCGCCGGTACGAGCCGGCTCGAGCGCATGCTCCTGGAGCGCGTCGTCGATGCGAATCCCTTCGAGGCTCCGGAGGCGCTCGTCGAGAGCCTGCTCGAGGAGACGGTTCATCGCATGCGTCATGAAGCGACCGATCGCGGAGAAGATCCGGATCTCATTGACGCGTCGCGGGTGAAAGAAGGGGGGCGGGAGTCCGCGCGCCGCGAGGTGCGGCGAGCGATCGTGCTCGATTTGCTGGCCCGCCAGGAGAAGATCGAGGTGACTGCGGACGAGATTCGCGAGCGCGTCGACCGCTTGGCGCGCCTGCAAGGCACGAACCCTCGCGCGCTCGTGCGCGATCTCGGCGGCGAGCGTTTCCTGCGCGGTCTCACGCGGGAAATCCGCGACAAAAAGGTTCTTGCCTTTCTTGTGACGAATGCCGAGATTAGCTCAAAGACTGTGCGCGCTGTGCCCCAATGAGCGACGCCAGAGGAGGACGAATGGCACTGGTTCCGATGGTTGTGGAGCAGGATGGGCGGGGGGAACGCGCCTACGACATCTACTCGCGCCTTTTGAAGGATCGCATCGTATTCCTGGGCACCCAGGTCGAGGACTACGTCGCGAGCCTCATCATCGCCCAACTCCTTTTCCTCGAGGCCGAGGACCCGGAGCGGGATATTTTCTTGTATATCAATAGCCCGGGCGGCTCGGTCAGTGCCGGGCTGGCGATCTATGATACGATGCAGTACGTGAAACCGGATGTCGTGACCATCTGCATGGGGATGGCGGCATCGATGGGGGCCTTGCTCTTGGCTGCGGGAGCCCCGGGGAAGCGCTCGGCGCTGCCCAACTCTCGCATCATGATCCACCAGCCCTTGGGCGGCAGCCAAGGCCAGGCTTCGGACATCGAGATTTACGCGAAAGAGATCCTGGCGCTTCGCGCGCGGTTGAACGAAATTCTTTCGAAGCACACTTCGCGGCCGATCGAGCAGATCGACCGCGATACGGATCGAAACAATTTCATGTCCGCGCACGAGGCCAAGGAATACGGAATCGTCGACGAGGTGATCGACAAGAGGCCGTGACCCTCCCCGAAGAACGGACGGCATCTGGATGAAGAAGAGAGTCGACTCTCCCCACGCAATCAAGTGCTCGTTTTGCGGGCGCGGCCAAGACGAGGTCACAAAGCTCGTCTCGGGTCCGTCGGTCTACATTTGCAACGAGTGCATCAAGCTCTGCAACGACATCCTCGAAGAGGAGATGGGGCGGGAATCGAGCTCCATTTCCGTCGACTTGCCGAAGCCGGTGGAAATCAAGTCCGTCTTGGACGAGTACGTGATCGGCCAGGAGCGCGCCAAGAAGGCGCTGTCGGTTGCGGTCTACAACCACTACAAGCGCATCAACTCGGACTTGAACGACGACCCCACCGAGCTGGAGAAGTCGAACGTTCTCCTGATCGGACCGACCGGCACCGGCAAGACGCTCTTGGCCGAAACGCTGGCGCGCATTCTCAAGGTACCGTTCGCGATCGTGGACGCGACGACATTGACCGAAGCCGGCTACGTCGGCGAAGACGTCGAAAACATTCTGGTGAAGCTGCTCCAGGCCGCGGATTTTAATCTGGCGAGCGCGGAGCGCGGCATCATCTACATCGATGAGATCGACAAGGTCTCCCGCAAGTCGGACAACCCTTCGATCACCCGCGACGTGTCCGGCGAAGGCGTGCAGCAGGCTCTGCTCAAGATGCTCGAAGGAACCATCGCCAACGTCCCTCCGCAGGGGGGGCGCAAGCATCCGCAGCAGAAATACCTCGAGGTCAACACCCGCAACATCCTTTTCATCTGCGGTGGAGCGTTCGCGGGTCTCGAGAAGATCATTGCGCGCCGGACGGGCCGCAAGATGGTGGGCTTCGGTTCGGAGCTGCGCACTGATGCGCGGCGATTCCAGGAGAACGTCTTGGGCGAAGTCGAGCCCGAGGATCTCCTGAAGTACGGTCTCATTCCCGAGCTCATCGGACGGCTTCCGGTGCTCTGCACCTTGGACGAGCTCACTGAAGATCAATTGATCGATGTATTGGTTCGGCCCCGCAATGCCCTTTGTCGCCAGTATCAGAAGTTTTTCCGCATGGAAAAGGTCAACCTCCGCTTCACCGATGATGCGCTGCGGGCCGTGGCACGGATCGCCCTGAAACGAGGCACGGGAGCGCGCGGGCTTCGTTCAGTTCTCGAGGGAGCGATGCTCGACATCATGTATGAGATCCCTTCGACCGAAGGAGTGATCGAGTGCGTGATCACGGAGGATGTGGTGGTGGGAAGGAGCGAACCGATTGTCGTCCTCGCCGAAGAGGCCCGAAAGAAAGAAGCCTAACCGGGAAGCGAAGCCCTCGAACGGACGACGGGCACAGCGCCGCATCGCATTTCCAAGCGAGCACGATCCCGCTTTCAGCGTACCGGACGAGCTCCCGCTCCTGCCGTTGCGCGACGTCGTTGTGTTTCCGGGCATGGTGCTGCCGCTCTTGGTCGGCCGTCCCGCTTCGGTCGTCGCGATCGAGCGCGGCGTCGAGGACGAGAAGCTCGTCTTCGTCACCGCGCAGAAAGATCCGCAAGACTCCGAGCCCGATCCCGAGGATCTGCACGAGTACGGCGTCGCCGTTCGTCTCTTGCAAGTGTTGCGGCTTCCCGACAACACGATCAAAGTCTTGGTCGAAGGGCTGTGTCGCGCCAAGATCACCCAGATCGTTCGCCTGGAAGATTACGCCCGCGCCAAGATCGTTCTGGCCGATACCGCCGCGGAGAAGAATTCCGAAACGCGCGCGTTGACCCGCAGCGTGTTCACGCGCTTCCAAGAATACGTGCGCTTGAACAAGCGCATTCCCGACGAGATTCTGGCTGCGATCGGAAGCCCGGACGATGCGCGCCGGGTCGCCAACATCGTCGCCGGACATCTTCTGATTCCGCTTCCCAAGCGGCAGGCGCTGCTCGCCTCGAACGGCATCGTCGACCAGTTGCGCGAGATCTCGCGCGTGCTCTCCGAGGAATTGGAGATCCTGCGCCTCGAGAAGAAGATCGAAGGGGAAGTGAAGAGCCAGGTCTACAAGGGACAGAAGGAGTTCTATCTCCAAGAGCAATTGAAGGCGATTCGCAAGGAGCTGGGCGAGTCGGCGCCGGAAGATCAGGACATCGAAGAGCTGCGCGCGTTGGTGGAAAAGGCCGGCATGCCCAAAGAGGTCGATCGCAAGGCGATGGGCGAGGTGGCGCGCCTGACGCGCATGAGCCCGATGTCGCCGGAAGCCACCGTCGTTCGCACCTACGTGGAGACGCTCGCTTCCTTGCCTTGGAAAAAGCGCACCAAAGACCGCCTCGATCTGGAGCGCGCGCGAGAGATCCTGGAGGAAGATCACGACGGTCTCGAGAAGATCAAGGAGCGCATTCTCGAATATCTCGTCGTGGTGAAGCTCATGAAGAGCCCGCGCGGATCGATCCTTTGCTTCGTCGGTCCGCCGGGGGTCGGCAAGACTTCGCTCGGCCGCTCGATCGCGCGTGCCTTGGGACGCAAATTCGTGCGCGTGTCCTTGGGCGGCGTGCGCGACGAAGCGGAGATCCGCGGCCACCGGCGCACCTACATCGGCTCGATGCCCGGCCGCATCATTCAAGGAATCAAACGCGCCGGCTCGAAGAATCCCGTGTTTCTCTTAGATGAGATCGACAAGCTGGGCGCGGACTATCGCGGCGATCCTTCCGCCGCGCTCTTGGAAGTGCTGGATCCGGAGCAGAATCGCACGTTCTCGGATCACTATTTGGATGTGGACTTCGATCTTTCCGAAGTGATGTTCATCACGACTGCGAATGTGCTGCCGGCGATCCCGGGACCTTTGCGTGATCGCATGGAAGTGCTGCGGCTTCCCGGATACTTGAATCACGAGAAGATGGGAATCGCGCGGCGCTTTCTCATTCCCAAGCAGGTGGCGCAGCATGGGCTCCAGCTCGGCGACGTGAATCTTTCGCGCGACGGCTTGCGCACGCTCATCACGCGCTACACGCGCGAGGCGGGCGTGCGCAATCTCGAGCGCGAGATCGCCACCGTGTGCCGCAAGGTCGCGCGCGCGAAAGTGGAAGGGAAGCTGCGCCGCACGAGCATGGGTGCTGCCACGTTGGAAAAGATTCTGGGGCCGCCGCGCTTTCCGGAGCGGCGCTTGCCGGAAACGGATCGCATCGGGATGGCTTCGGGTTTGGCGTGGACGGAATTCGGTGGCGACGTACTCCCGGTCGAAGTGATGGTGCTGCCCGGCGCCGGGAAGCTTTCGCTGACCGGGCGTCTGGGAGAAGTGATGCGCGAATCGGCCCGCATCGCGCTTTCCTATGCGCGCAGCCGCGGGTCATTCTTGGGGCTTTCCCCGGAATTCGCCGACCACTTGGATCTGCACCTGCACATTCCCGAAGGCGCGATTCCGAAAGACGGTCCCTCGGCGGGCGTGTGTATCGTCGCCGCCGTGATGAGCGCATTGACCCGCGTTCCCGTGCGCCGCGACATCGCGATGACCGGCGAGATCACGCTCTTGGGAGAAGTTCTGCCGATCGGCGGATTGAACGAAAAGGTGGTGGCCGCGCAATTGGCCGGCTTCTCACGCCTGCTCTTGCCGCGTGAGAACGAGCCGGATTGGGAAGAGATTCCGATCGAAGCGCGGCGAGGTCTCGCGGTGACGTTTGTGGATCACGTCGATGAAGTGCTGCGCGCCGCGCTCGTTCCTTCAGCCGCGATGGACCGCCTGCTCGCGGCGTCGCGCGCCTCGCGCGATCTCCCCCCGGAAGGGCTTCCCGGGATCGCGCATTAGTGATCCGTCTCGGAATTCTTGAGCACATCGCGCAGAGTATTCGGTTCGCCTCTGGCGGAGCGCCGGTGCCTCTCGGCTCAGATGCGTTCCTCGGCGCGGCAGCGGCTCGCCCGGTGCTCAGCTTCCCGGTGTCTCTCGTCTCCACTGCAGGTCCTCGCGCGCATCCATTACCGGCGCGCTGCGGTACACAGTTCGACTCGAGACACCGGGAATCTGAGCGGCGACCGCTGCGGCGCCTCCGGTACGCCATTCGCCACCGAGGCACCGGCTTGCTCCTGCGGCGAACCGCAGACTCGGCGACACTGGTGTCCATGCCTCGAAGTCCTGCGGAGATCGCGCGGACCTTCGCGGCCCTCGAGAAGGGGGATTGAGTGACCGGAGCCCGCGTCACATTCGTCAAGGGAGTCGTCCGCCTCTCGGACCTTCCCCGGGCGCACATCCCCGAGATCGCCTTTTCCGGGCGCTCCAACGTGGGCAAATCCTCGCTTTTGAACCGTCTCGCCGGGGTGCGGGCGCTGGCACGGGTCAGCCGCACGCCCGGAAAGACGCAAGAGATCAATTTCTATTCTGCCGCCGATCGATTCCATCTCGTCGATCTGCCGGGGTACGGTTACGCTCGCGTACCGGACTCCGCGAAGAAGTCCTGGGGGCCTCTGGTCGAGGGGTATCTCGAAGACCGGAAACAGCTCGCCGCGGTCATCCAACTTCTCGATCTGCGGCATGGACCTACCGAGCTGGACCGGGCCATGATCGAGTGGCTGGAAGTGAAGAAGCGGCCGATCCTGCTCGTGGCGACGAAGCAGGACAAGCTCACGCGGCAGGAGAGAAAGGCCGCGCTCGATGCGCTGGCCGGCGAGTTCGAGCGTCGCGGCGCGGCCGTGGTGGGGGTTTCGTCTTTGCGCAACGAAGGGATCGAGCAAGTTTGGAAGTGGATCGAGGAGCATTGCCGGTCGTGGAGAAAACGCAATCCATGAGCAGGCCCACGGCGAAAATCTTCGCAGCAATGCAGTCGGCGCAACGCTTGAGAGCGACCGGGCACGCGGGAAACGATTCATGAGCGTACGGGTCTTGGTCGGCGCGCAGTGGGGAGACGAGGGCAAGGGCAAGATCGTCGACTACTTGATGCACGACGCGCACGTCGTGGCGCGCTTCGGCGGAGGACCGAACGCGGGACACACCGTCGTGATCGCCGGCAAGAAGACGATCCTGCATCACATTCCCTCCGGAGTGCTGCATCCGGGAACGCTGTGCCTTCTCGGCAACGGCGTCGTCATCGACACGGACATCTTCCGCGACGAGATCAAACGACTGGAACAGGGCGGCGTCGACTGCGACGGGCGCGTGTTCGTCAGCCCGCGCGCGCATTTGATTCTGCGCACGCATCGTCTGTTGGATCGTATCGCCGAAGAAGCACGCGGGGATCGCGCGATCGGAACGACCGGGAAAGGAATCGGCCCGACGTACGGAGACAAAGTGCTGCGCCGCGGTGTGCGCGTCGGCGATCTCGAGGAATTGGAAGCGCTCGCCGATCGTGTTCGAGAAGAAGTGCAGGAGATCAATCGCATCGTGGTGGGCCGCTACGGTCACGATCCGGTATCGATGGAAGAAGTCCTGGAGGAAGCGCGCGAATCGCGGCGCGCGCTGGCCGGTCGCGTCGCTGATGTGGGGGAGATGCTGCGCGAGCGGATTCGCCGCGGCGACGATGTCTTGTTGGAAGGCGCGCAAGGAACGCTGCTCGATCTCGATCACGGGACGTATCCGTACGCGACGAGCTCCTCGGCGATTGCCGGCGGAGCATGCACGGGGTGCGGTCTAGGGCCGACGCTCATCGATGAAGTGTGGGGCGTCGCCAAAGCCTACGTGACGCGCGTCGGCAACGGGCCATTTCCCACCGAGCTCATCGGAGAAGAGGGCGCACGATTGCGCGAGATCGGCGCGGAATACGGTTCCACGACCGGGCGCCCGCGCCGCTGTGGTTGGTTCGACGGCGTCGCCGCGCGTTACGCCACCGACGTGAACGGCCTCACCGCGCTCGCGATCACGAAGCTCGACGTGTTGACCGGAATCGATCCCTTGAAATTGTGCGTCGCGTACGAGATCGACGGACACGAAACGACGACGTTCCCCGATTCCGCGGCGCGACTGGCGCGCGCGACGCCGGTTTACCAAACGATGCCGGGTTGGAAGAAATCGATTTCCGACGCGCGCCGGCTCGAAGATCTTCCCGAGGAGGCGATGCGCTACGTCGAGCGTTTGGCCGAGCTGTCGGCGTGTCCCGTCGCGATCATCTCGATCGGCGCGGGACGCGAAGAAACGATCGCCGAATTCGGCAGGATTGACTCGATCCCCGGTCGTTCCTAAACTCCGTCGGCCTTTTCCAACTCCAGCGTTTTTCGCATTTTCTCTCGGTGGGCCGTTAGCTCAGGTGGTAGAGCATCTGACTTTTAATCAGAGGGTCGCTGGTTCGAGTCCAGCACGGCTCACCAGATTCTGGATTCCCGCCGTTCGCAAAAAAAGGACGCCGGCGGAACTCTCCGCCGGCGTCAAAGCCTCCGCTTGAAATTGTCTTGCTCGCGCAAACGATCGCCACGTTCATTTCCCGAACGTGGCGGCGGGCAGAAAGCCAATGGCCCTCCGCCCGCGCCGGTGCTCGGAGGTATGCGAGCACATGGACTCTATGGAGGGGGAAGAAGGTTGTCAAGGCTAGGGGCCGTCGAGGAAGTCGAAGTTCCAGCCCGAAGGCGCTGGGGTGCCGCTACTTGGCGGCTGCGGCGGAATCGGAGAGGGTGGTGCTTCCCGCCAATGCAGTCATTGGCTCGAGCTTTCCGCCGTGGCAGGTGAAGCAGGTTACCTCTTCCTTGCCCTTGAACCACTGGTCGTTGATCGCCTTCGTCATCTTCATCATGCGGCGCGCTTCGAGCTTCATTTCTTGATCCTTGTCGCTCGCGAAGTCGCGCAAGTCATGGCAGTCGCGGCATTGCACGCCCAGCGCTTCGTTGAATTGGATCATGTAAATGCGCGCGTCGGCGACGCGCATCTTCGGATCCATGACCTCGACGTTCTTGAGCTCTTCGCCCGTCCCCATGTCTTTTTCTTTTCCGCCAACCCAAAGAGGAACGGCGACCGTAGCGAGCACGGCGAGAAGAAAAACGAAGTGGAGCTTTCTCAACGGTAGAAAGCCTTGATCTTTCCCCAGCTCATCTCTTCGACCGAGATGATGGCGCAGGGGCAATTGCCGGCGTAGGGAACGCCGCGATCGTCCACGCCGGTGTTTCCCGCCGGAGGGCAGGAGGCATTCGCGTCCGGGCTGCAGACTTGCAGCGCGAAGTCGCCCACCCCGGCGTTGCAGAACAGCGGATCGCCAATGCGATTCGATCCATCGGAGAAGAAGCTTTCCTGACAGCGGTCGCCGCCGACCGTGTCGTTCGGATCGATCGGATTCGTTGGGTCGACGAAGAATGTGGAGCATGCGATCGTCGGTCTTGCCGTTTGCAGGGGTCCCGGTGGCGCGCGCTTGCAGCGCAGCGCGCTTCCTTGTCTCGTGTGGGAAATGAGATTCCCGGTGATGTCCGCGACGTTGTCCTGACCGTTGCCGAACACGGTAAGGCCGCCGCCGCTGGTGGGTCCCGCCGAGCCGGTGCAGCCGTAGATGGTGTTCGCGTAGAACTTGGACTGCCGGATCGTTCCGTTGTACCAGATGCCGACCCCGCCGGCCTCGGGCGCCGTGCAGTCCACGATCAGATTCTTGGAGAGAGTGAACAAGCTCTGGGAGATAAAGATCCCTCCGCCGGTCGAGTCCGCCGCGCAATCCTGCATCCGGACTCCGCTCACCGTTCCATCGCAATTCAACGCATAGAAGCCGCCGCCGTTCAATTCCGCGGTGCAGCCGGAGAAAAAGGCGGTCGGGAACTCGGCCGTGGCGTCGTCGCCTTGGCAGTCGATGTCGGAATCGAGCGCATAAACGCCGCCGCCGTAGCTCGTTTCCGCGACGCAACTCGTGAAGGAATTCAAGGAGAGAATGACCTCAGAGTGTCCCATCACCGAGATTCCGCCTCCGGATTGCCGTGCAATGTTGCCGGAGAAGTCGTTACCGAGGAACTGGACGATGCATTCATCCTTCACAGCGACGCCGCCGCCATAAATCCCATCGTTGTCGATGAAATCGTTGCCGGAGACTGGAGTCGAAAGCGAAACGTTTTGCAAATGAAGCCCGCCGCCGCCGCCGTCGCCGGCGTGATTCTCTCGTACGGTATTGCCCTGGATAGCGGGGTTTCCGCCGACGACGTGAATGCCGCCTCCGGAGTGCAGCGCGCTGTTGTCCTCAATGAGGTTGCCGTTGATGTTCGGCGAAGAGAAGTCGACGCGAATGCCGCCGCCTGAGCCTTGCGTAGAGTTCGCGGTGATGACGTTGCCACTGATCCATGCGAAGGAACCGCCGAAGATGTACACGCCGCCGGCGATGCCGGACAATTGCGTATCGCGGATCTCATTGCCCTCAAACACGGGAGCGCCGCCTTGAATCACGACTCCCGCTCCAGGAGTTCCGCCGCCGTTGCTCAAGATGAATCCGGTCACGAAAGTGGAGGAGCTCATTGCCGGAGGCGAGAAGATCGCGGGACCGATTCCGCCGCCGGAGATGTTCGTCGGATTCCCTTTCGGATCTCTGGAGGTGAAGGACGCATCGTATCCGCCCAAGAGCGCGACGCCGCTCTTCAAAGTCACCGATTCTGCATAGATGCCGGTGGCGACCAGGATGGAGTCGCCGTCGACCGCCGCGATCATGGCATCGCCGATGGTGATGAAGCGGAAGCAATCGCCCGCCGCACCGGGGCAGGAACAGACCGTGGGGTCCGGACACGTGAAGCTGGCGCTGACCTGCAGCGTGCGCGCCGATGCCCCCGGCACGGTGAGCCCGGCTTGAAAGACGAGGACGGACGCAAGCGCGGGAAACACCAGATTGCAGGGGAAGCGGAGTCTCATGATCGGTCGGGCCTCCCGGCTCCCCCGGCGCCTGCCAGGGAATTCGCTGCAATCTAGCATAGGGTCCAAGCCTCTCCAAGGAGGAGCTTTGCGCCGCCTCGTCTTCTTCAAATGTCCCCGCGCTTCACGCCTTCTATCCGCCTCCTCGGCAGGAACGTCAAGCGCAGCGATTTTCCGGGTGGACATCTAGACGACTGTTTAGTAGGGTCTCTCCACTGCTCGCAAGAGGAGGGAGACCATGCAGGCGGACTGGATGGAGCGAAGACAGAGGACCACGGGGCTGGACGAGTCGTGGCTGCGCCAACTGGAAGACCTGGCCCAATGGGCTCGGGAGAACCGGGTCGCCATCGAGGCCGGCAGCGCTGAGCTCTTGTGCTCGAACGTCGCCGGGCAGTTGGGATGGAGTCCCATTACGGCGGAAGTTGCCGGAGAAAAGTCTGGCTCGGATGTGGATCTCCTCCGGTCCGGGATTTGGGTCCTTCGCGTGCAGCCCGGCCGCATCGCCGAAGCCGCCCAAGCCGTCGACGCTTTGGATGACGGCGAAGTCTCCCATCCCACGCTGCATCTGGAAGAGAGCAACGTCGTGCATCTTCCCTTCCTTCGCACCTTGCCCCACCGTTGGCCCGGGACGGAGTCTTGGATTCGAGCGGCGCATCTCTTGGAATCGCCGCGCCGGTTGCGCGCGGTGTTCATCCCGCGCACGTTCGACGACCTCGTGCGCCATCTCGCCACGCGCCGTCTTCATCGCGCGACCGCGCTCGTACAGCGCGAGAGGCCGCGAGCGGACGTGCTCCTTCTCGCCGTGGATTTCCTGCGCGCCGCGGTTGCCTGGGAATCCAAGCGCGATGCATACGAAAGCGCGGCCGCATTCGGCGCGCACCGCTGCACGTGGACCGCGCAGCGCCGCGCCGCGATGGAACAAGCTCGCGCCGCAGTCCTTCCCGACGAGCTCGACGAAACACTTTTCTCCCGTCTCTCGGGAGGCGGCTTGATTCCCTTGCCTCACACCGTGTTCGCCCACGAGCCGAGGCCCGCCGCCTCCCGTTCCTTGGAGGTTCGAAGCTCATGACCGAACGTCCCTTGACCCCACGGCAAGAAGAAATCTTCGTCTACTTGCGCGATGAAATCGCACAGCGTGGATTGCCGCCCACGATTCGCGAGATCGGCAAGCGATTCAAGATTCGCTCGACGAAAGGCGTGGAAGATCATCTGGCGGCGCTCACCAAGAAGGGCTTCATTCGCCGCGAGCGCGGGAAGTCGCGCGCCATCGAGATCGAAGGGCGGCCCGATCTGCGAGGCGCCTTGGCGCTGCCCTTGATCGGGCGCATTGCCGCAGGGAATCCGATGCTCGCGGTGGAGAATCACGAGGACACGTTCGTTATGGACGAAAGCCTCGTTGGCGCAGGCGAAACGTTCATGCTTCGAGTGAGCGGAGATTCCATGAAGGACGCGGCGATTCTCGATGGGGATCTCGTCGTGGTGCGCAAGCAGGCGACGGCGCGCACCGGAGAAATTGTCGCCGCGCGCATCGGGGAAGAAGCCACCGTGAAGCGTCTGCACAAGGTGGGGGATCCCGTCGTGTTGCACCCGGCGAATGAGAGCTATCAGCCGATTGTCGTTCCGGCGGATTCGGATTTCGAGATTCTGGGAAAGGTCGTCGGCGTTTACCGGCGACTCTAGTGTCGCGTCTCCGAGACGCGCACGAGTCTTTGGAAGAAGCGCGCACGTTCGAAGCATCCCGCGAACAACGTTGGCGGCGTGCGCGCTCTTCCGCCATTCGCGACCTCATCATTTGACACTCAGCGCGCACCTTGCTAGCGTGCGCGGTCCTTCACTCGATGCGTCCCTATCGTCTAGAGGCCTAGGACACCGCCCTTTCACGGCGGCAACACGGGTTCGAATCCCGTTGGGGACGCCACACCACCGCCCAGTCTAGCTTACCGCTCAGCCACCCTCATGCCGCGGCTTGTGGAAGACCATGATGTGGATGTCGGGTTCGTGGTCCACGCGCTCCAGCTCGTGAAGAATGTATTCCCTCATGGGGGGAGTCACGAACGCGTCGTGATCGAGCTGCTGTTTGTACGTCACCAAATAGAAGTCAGGATGTTGTGCGATGACCTTCTCGAGCTCGTCGAGAGTCGTGATGAGGACCGCGTCCTTGGAACTGTCGAGGGCGCTCGCCTCGATGATGTAGTTCGGGTATTGCCCGAAGTAGTAATTGAATCCCCAACGTTCCGTGGTCAGTGAGGGACCTCGTTTGACCGCTTGGATCAGTGCGGGATCCAGGTCTTTCCAGTTCGAGAACTTGGGCACGGATGTGTCGAGAATGGTCCTCTGGATTCGTGGAACGACGAGGAGCAAGAGCGAGGCACCCACAGCGCCGTAAAAGAGCCTCTTCTGCCACCCCGTGAGCGAAGATTTCGAGGCGAAGGCAACCGTCGACGAAAGGATGAAGTCGACGCCGGCGGCTCCGATCGCGATGAAGAACGGAAGAAGATGAAAGATGTAGCGTTCCGAGTGTTGAACGAAGATGAAACTATGCATGAGAAAGAGAACGCAGAACGACAGCACGAAGAAGAGGCCGTTGCGGCCGTAGCGATACACCGCGACAAAAGCCCCCAATGGGTAGATCACCCACAGGATGGGATGGGAGTCGGTGATCACCCACTGATAGAAGGCCAGGTTGCTTCGCGAGGATCGATTCCAGGTGGGTGCCCGCAGGACGGTCTGGACAAATTCGTGAAGGAGCTGGGGGCGGATCAACGCCAGGAGGAGCACCAATGCGCCGACCGACGCGAGGAGGACGCAGTACTTCGAACGGATCGATTCGCGGAACCCCGCGCGCAGACCCTGGTGGATGAACATCACGATCGAGTACGCCAGGATGATGAAAATGAAATTGAACGTCATGTCATGGAGCGTGAACCCGATGAGGGCGAATCCCAAGGCCAGCGCGAAATGCTTGAGAGAGATGCCGGTGCGGGACTGCCGGGACGTCGCCGTGCCGCCGGGCTCCAGTCCTCGGAAGAATGCGATCGACATCAGGAAATAAAAGAGTTGGAACAGCGTGTACATGCGGCACTCTTGGGACATCTGGATCGCGAAGACCGAGAGAGAGATCGACAGGACAAAGATGATGCCGACGTTGCGTGAGAACATGTCCTGGATGATTCGATAGGCCAGGAAGATGAAAACGATGTTCGCCAGCGCGAACGGCAGGCGTGCCGACGCCTCGCTCTCACCGAAGAGCTTGAAGGAGAGGATCGTCAAGTAAGTCACGGGAAGCGCGCGCGTGTACTCCCCGGTCTTCCAGGGAATGTGCATGCTCCCGTCGGCGAGGTATGACTTGGCCGCGAAGACGTGAAAGAGCTCATCCGTCCAGAAACCGTAGCGACCAATGCTGGAGAGGCGCAGGTATGCGCCAGCGGCGATCGCCGCCAGCAAAACGGCGGTGGCGAAAGCAGTGACGGCCGCCTTGTGCCAATGATTCCGAGCGTCGAGCTCGGGGCGGGAAATGTTCGGCGGCGTGGGGTCTGCCGGCAGGGACGTCGCGACGTTCAGCGTTTTGATGAGGACTCCATTTCACCGAGACCCAGGTCGCGCACGATCGCCGCGGCAATCGTGCGGTACGCAAGTGGCGTTGGGTGTCCATCGTTCGCGATCATGTAGTTCTCGTCTTTTCGACCGTAAAGGCCGACGTAGTCGAGCACCTGCACATCCGATTCGTCGAACTGGGAAACAAACTTGTCCTTGTTGAGGACGTGCGGGTGGAGAACGACGTAGAAACGCGACGAGGCTGAGCGCGCGCGAAGTTGAGCGGCGGCTTGCTCCACGATCCGAGCGGTGAGCGCGAAATGGGACTCCCGCAGCTGGGGCAAGTCACACCCCAGATGGGAGAAGGTTCGGTAGCGCGAAGCAAGTGCGTAGAACCAATTCGTGAAAGTCCGCCCGCTGCGGAAAGAGCCGCGGAGCTCGACGCCGCTCTGGCCCGCCGTCACGTAGTAAGGCATGTCCGTTCCCCACGTGGTCGTGACAACCATGCTGCCCACCGCACGCTGGACATGTGCGTCGATGAACAAGTAGATCCCGATCACGTCTCGTCCGCGCACGACTTCGTCGAGCCGGCCGTCTTCAATCATGGCCAGCATCTGTTGCGGGCCGTAGCCGCAGAAGCCGTAGTTGAGCACGGTGGCCGATGGGACGAGAGCGGCAAAGCAACTCGGGAGCGTTTCGTTGTCTTCGACTCCTTCGCCGAAAGTGTTCGAGCAGCCGAAGAACAGCACCAAGGGGCCGCCGGGTACTGTGGGAGGAGGAGTCACCCGCCGTCCTTTTTCATCCATGGTGTAGACGACGTCGTAGACCGTGACCCCATCGACCTCCTTCTTCGAGGTGGCGTGCGCGCCAGGGGCGGGACCGTATCCGAGGAGTGAATCGCTCGCAAAGAAATCGATGGTGTAGCTCCCGCTCTCGACGACTTTCGGGAAGGACTGATGTTTCTCGGTGAACCGATACGCGCCTTCGACCGCAACCAACATCACCCCGGCGAACAAGATTCCTGCCGTCAACGCGGTGGCCGTGGGGCGGTGCGCCAGCAGGTAGCGAATCTGCTCCACGAGTGGGCGACGAACGCGAAGTCCGATGACAAGCACCACGAGGCCGAAAAGAATCAGGGCACCATCGCCCGCCACCACGTTGACGCGATCCACCCAGAGGCGGGGCCCCACCAGCGCGCGCAACCGGAAGATCATGTGCGCGGCCGATCCTCCTGCGAGGAGGGTGCCGAGGGAGATCATCGAGGCACGCAACGTCATACTTGAGTTTTCGACAATCTTGAGGTCGTTCGTTACCCGGCCTGCTGCAGGGCCTGGTCCTGAATGCCGCGGTGCGCCTCGATGGGAGTCGGTTGAAGAGCGGGCACTTCGGAACCGGCGAACCTGGGGCCGGCGGGAGCCGGCAGGAACCGGAGAATCGCGTAAAGAAAGAGGGCACCGTTGAAGGCGGCAAAGAGCGGCTGGAGATAGAGTCCGTCGATCAGATCGATGGCTGCGCTCGAGAATGCGAGCACGGCCAACACATAGATGGCGAGGACGTATTTTCTCGGCGGCCGGGTCTCGCTGTTCGTCTTGGGTGTGCGCTGGAAGGCGACACGGCGCCCAGTGAGGATCTGGCGCATTGAGAGAAGGATGCCGCCCAAGTTGACGGGGATCAGCATCAGATTGAAGGAGTAGACGCGAAACAGATCAAACGGCCGATAGCCGATCTGCAACATGTCCCGCCCGTAGAAGAAAAAGTAGGGCAATGCAGTCAGCGGTAGCCACAGGGAGTGCAGGTTGCGTTCGAACGGATGGATCAAGAGGATCGGCACGCCGAAGTTCACGAGGGTGGGCGAGATCAGATAATGAATGCGGAAGAAACCTTCTCGTGCTTTCTCCAGCGGATTGCGCCGCACGAGCAGATGACGCAACAGCTTGGGCAAGATGATGAGGCCCCCGTTGGACCAGCGGCGCCGCTGAACCAAGAGCGCCCCGAAGTCTGGAGGCGTAGCGCTAAAGGAGAGTCGCTCGGGGAAGTTGTGCAGCTGCCATCCCTTGGCGAGTAGATCGACGCTCGACTCCGTATCCTCGATCACGGTGCGATCCGAGATATATCGCTTGATCTTGATTCCGTTCATGTTCTCGGTCTGGCAGATATCGATGAGCGCCTGCATGCGAAGGAGCGCGTTCGCGCCGACCCAATAGGTGCCGCCGTAGTTGGCGAAGCCCTGGTGAATGTTGTACTGGATGTCGGTGGTTGCGCCGGCGGTGCGCTCCAAGAGTCCCGGGGCTTCGGGTACTGCACTGTACGGTGTCTGAACCACGGCGGTGCGCTCGTTCCCTGGCTGCTCCATGAAGTGGACGAGGCGCAGCGCATAATCCGGGTAGAGAATGCTGTCGGCATCCAATGTAATCAGATAGTCGGTATCCGGGACGATCAGGTCGGCCGCGTTCGGCGGAGCTGTCTCCAGGCGCGCGCCAGCGCCGTCGTCGACGCGGACATACGCGCCACCGATCAGTGCGATATAGCTGTTGAGGTTCATGGCCTTGTTCGGCTCGTGTGACAGGTTCGCAAATGTCTTACGTTCGAACGAGGCCATCTCCACGCGAAAGACGGCTTCGAGACTGTGATACGCCTTCTCGATCTCGCCGAGATCGAGCATCCCGCCGGAGTAGAGGACTGCGGCTTGACGCATATAAAACTCGGAGAGCCGCTCATAGGTCACGCTGGCAAACAGGCGGTCGCTGTGGTCGACTTTCGGATCCTCTTCGGCCCACGCGGTGAGCCATGCCGCCACTTCAGCATGGACGCGGGCCAGCTCGTGGCGCTCCAAATCGAGATGGACGCGGACCGCGGTACGGCGCCGCATCGCGCCGATGTACAACGCGATTCGGTCGGCGCAATCGTCGAGGAGATGCTGGATCTCCGCGGGCAGCGCGCGGGCGGCCTTCAATGCATCTCGATCTTGAGGGGTGCGCGGATGGGGCGGGTTGTCGATCAAGAGAACGACGCGTTTTCGGGGGTATCGCTGCAAAGCGGCAGAGAGGAGCGACTGCCGGATGATGCGCGTCTCTTCCCGATAGGATGGAACGAGGATGGTCACTCGCGGCGCCGAACCGTCGAAGTAGGCGGAAAGATCGGGAGTGGCAGCGCTGCGGTGATGTTTTAGGCGCCGCATGTAGCCGATACGGGTGAGCTGATAGACCAGATTTCCATAGATGAGTCCGCCCACGATCAGGCTGAAGACGACCTGTTCGAATACGAGGCCAGGGTCGTTGCTTCCTGCTCGCACGATGGCGGTGATCTCCATCGCAACCAGGATGGAGGCCACAATCGTGATGAGGAGGCCGGCGGACGTGTAGGCGATCTCGGCGGCCGGACGATCCAGACGGTGGAAGACGTCCTTTTCCGCTCGGGCGTGGATTTCGGTCGGAGCCGACACAGAGGTTGATCCTTGATTTTTGGACTGTCGGCGGTGCGGCTTGCGGAAAACGACCGATCGATCTTCGCCGAATCCGGCCAGGAAAGCAATAGCTGCTTATTGTAAAAAATAGCAAAATCACAACAAACGGGACGAAGGAGCGTCGTCCAGGAATCGGATTCCAACTCAGGAGAATTGGAGGACGCCGACCTTCAAACTAGACCGAGACCGTCACTCGCAGGAACGTTGTGGGAATTGAAGTGGAAGCCTTCGACGTGCTCTGGTTTTTGTCTCGTAAACAGCGCCTCCAACTCCGATTGCAGATCTGCCGCGCGGTTGTTCTCCTGGACGAATTCTCCACGCGGCGCGATCTTTTGCCGATGCGATTCACCGGATCCAATTCGCTCCGACGAGAGGAGTTCGCCGTATGAAGCGATTCGCCGTCATTGTGTTGGCGGTTTTCGCCCTGACCTGGGCGCCGCAAGAAGCCTCGGCCATCGTAGGAACCAGTCTCGGCGTGGGCCTGCACTACCTGCGCAACATCGGTGATCTCGGCGATGCAGAAGGACTCGACCAGAACAGCTTCGGGCTCATCGGCTCCTTTCAATTCGGGATGCCGCTCGTGACTCTCGAAGGAAACGTCGAGTACGTCCCGGACTATGTGGGCTCCGATCACGGGCTCATCGAGCCATCGGCCTACATTCTCACGAGCGGATTGATCTATTTCGGCGGCGGAATCGGCATTGGCTACATCAATGACGAGTGGCAGAGCGATCCGTTCTACGCACTTCGCGCAGGAGTGAACTTCGGCCTGGGCGGGATTTCTCTCGATACCTACGCGACCTACCGTTTCCAGAGCGACGACGAGATCGAAGATCTCACCGGAGAGGACTTGGATAGCTTGACCCTCGCGGCCGTGTTTCGCTTCGGAGGGTGATCGCAGCCCGGCGCCGCCGCCTTTCCTGACGCGGGATCGTCGCCAAGGCGTTCGCGGCAGACTGCGCGGAATGCTTTTCCGGCCGAGCGCGGTTTGAGGCGTGCAATGACGACCAGCGCGCGACGGGCCAACTGGTCCATTCGACTCGTGGCGGGAGCCACGTTCGTCAATGGAATGCTGGGACTTCTGCAGCTTCTCCTGGTGCGAGTTTCCGAGCCGCCTCGCTTGTTCGGCCTCGTGTTGCCGTTTGGGTTGCACCACTGGAGCAAGCTTCTCACTTTGTCGACGAGCTTCCTGCTCGTCATCATTTCATACCACTTATCGATGCGGCGGAGGACGGCGTGGTTCCTCGGCATGGCCGCATTGACGCTCGCAACGCTCGCCCACTTTGGACATGGGCATCACGTCTATCTCGCATTTGCGCCGGCCGCCACCGGGGTTCTGCTCGCCTCCCAACGCCGCCACTTCACGGTGCGCACCGAGCCACACAGTCTCAAACAAGGCGTTTTGCTCATGCTCGGCAGCATGGTCATCGCGTTGGCCTATGGAACTGCCGGGTTCTGGTTGCTCGACAAGAGTGACTTCGGAATCAACTTCCGTTGGACCGACGCGGGGACTCGAACACTGCGCGCCTTCTTTCTCGTGGGGAATCCCGACCTTGTGCCGTACACGCGGCACGCGCGCCTCTTCCTCGACTCGCTCGGCCTCATGGGACTCACCGCCGCGATCATTGCGGCCTTTTCGCTCTTCCGCCCTTTGGCCTACCGGTTGGGCACACTCCCGCGCGAACGCGCGTTGGTGAGCAACATTCTGCAGCAGCACGGTCGGTCCTCACTCGATTACTTCAAACTGTGGCCCGACAAATCCTACTTCTTCACCCCCGATCGACGCTGTTGTGTCGCGTACCGGGCGGCTTGGGGGGTCGCCATCAGTCTTGGGGATCCGATCGGTCCCGAGATCGAGTTGGAGACTTGCGTGCGCGACTTCGCCCACCTCTGCTCCGACAATGGCTGGCGGATCGCGTTTCATCAGGTGCTGCCAAACTTGCTCGACACCTACCGGAAGCTCGGTCTGCAGGTGATCAAAGTCGGGGAAGAGGCGGTGGTCGATCTCCAAACATTCACCGGAAAAACTCAGAACTCGAGCAAGTTTCGGCGTATTCGCACTCGCGCCAAGATGCTTGGCCTGACCGTCACTTACCATTTGCCGCCGCACGCGACAGACCTCGTCGAAGAAATGCACGAGATCTCGAAGGAGTGGCTTTCGATCCCCGGAAGGCGTGAGCGGACGTTCACCCTCGGACAATTCGATCGTTCCTACGTGAAGAAAACACCGCTCTATGTGCTGCGGGACGCGAGCGGCCATGGGTTCGCCTTCGTGAACATCATCCCCAGTTGGCCTGCCGGTCACACCACGATTGATCTCATGCGACATCGCGCTGAAATCCCCAATGGCGCCATGGATTTGTTGTTCATCGAGGTCATGGTGGCGCTGAGCAAGGACGCGCGGTACTTCAACCTCGGGTTGGCACCGCTGGCTGGTGTCGGAGATCGACCTGGAGCAACGCTGGAGGAGCGTGGAATACACCTGCTTTACGAACATCTGAATCGCTTCTTCTCTTACAAGGGGCTTCGTGCGTACAAGGCGAAGTTCGAGCCGATTTGGGAGGAGCGATTCTTGGTTTACGAAGGCGGCCCGCCGGGGCTTCTGAACGCGGCCATCGCCCTCACTCGGATCACCGAAGGAGGGACGACGAAAGATTGAGTCGAATGCAGAGTGGTGGATTGGTGAAGTCGGCGGGGAATCGGGCATGAGCGGCACGAAGCAGCGCAAGCCCATTGGGATCGCGCTGGTGATCATCTGCGTGCTCTTGGGCGCGCTCGCCGCTGCAATGGACGCTCGCAAGGCGGCGGATGTACTCCGTCATGCCGACTGGCGATGGATGCCGGTTGCGCTCGTGGCCACGGCGTTGTCGTACTTCTGCCTGTGTGCCGGCTACGGCATGATCAATCGCATTTTTGGGATCCGGCTGCGCCGGTTGGACCTCCTCGAGATTGGATTCGTCTCCTTCGCCCTCAACAACCTCGTCTCCGCCGGTGGTCTGGCGGGCTACTCGCTTCGGGTGATTCTGCTTCGTCGTCGCGGTGCCGCATTGGGCGACATCGTTGGAGCCTCACTCTTGCACTCGTACTTCAATAACCTGGTGATGATGTCGCTCCTGCCCGTAGGCTTGGTGTATCTGCTCGTGAATCATCCCCTGGGTCAAAGACGGACGCTGGAGTTGTCGATCGCAACCGCCGCGACGGTCGGCGTCCTCGTGGGCATCACGATTTTGCTCGTATCGAGCCGGGAACGCAGACGCCTGATCGGAACGCTCGGCCGGCTCGCTCGGAGGGTACTGCGCCGCGACGTCGAGCCGATGCTGCGCGAATTGGACGTTCAGCTCGAGCGGGGCATCCAGGTGATTCGCCGCCGACCGGCGGTGCTTGGCCCACCATTGCTTTTTGTTGCCGGAGACTGGGCGACGAGTGTCATGGCGCTCGGTGCCTGTTTCGCCGCGCTCCATTCTGCCATTCACCCGGGTGTGCTGATCACCGGGTTCGCGTTCGGGATCACCGCCGGATACCTCTCCATGCTGCCCGGCGGTCTCGGCGTGCAAGAGGCTTCCATGACTGGGATCTATGTGCTGCTCGGCGTCGAATACGAATCGGCGGTTCTCGCTGCGACGCTCTTTCGAGTGGTGTACTACGTAATTCCATTCGCTTTGAGTTTGCATTTGTACGCGCGCATCTTGCGCCGGACAGGGCCGCTGGAGCCGGGCCAGATCGCCGAGTTTCCTCGCCGGTCGGGCGGGCCGGCGTGAACACAACGCTCCGTTGGATCCGTCTCTCGCTCGGGGAGGTACGTCATGAATGTGAATCGAAGAGAGTTCTTGGCGGCGGGCGCAGGATTCGGACTGGTGTCGGCGGCCGGTGGTCTTGTTTCCGGGATTGCGCCGTCTGTGCACGCCCAATCGAGTTCCAACGCCGGCTCTCCCGAGACGCTCAGTCCATTTCATCCCGAATTTCCCAGCCAAGCGCCGGACGTGGTTCGCGAAAT
>Ga0111539_10001852_pt1 | contig 28133 bp, 32 predicted proteins | sample RhiMethybrSRZTD1_FD_79667 | JGI IMG/M metagenome (GOLD analysis project Ga0111539, IMG submission 79667) | Populus rhizosphere microbial communities from Tennessee, USA - Rhizosphere MetaG P. TD hybrid SRZTD1 (version 2) (version 2) | ecosystem: Host-associated > Plants > Roots > Rhizosphere >...
GCGCGGCCTGCCATGGCCAAGGCGTGGCGCCGCGATCGGAAACGCTGAGCGTCCGCATTCCGCCCGCGGTCGCCGATGGTGCGAGGGTGCGCATCGCCGCGAAGGGTCACGCGGGCGTCCGCGGCGGCATTCCCGGCGATCTGCTGATCGATGTGTCGGTTGCGGAGCATCCGGTGTACTGGCGCGAAGGCGACGAGCTGCACATGGTGGTGCCGATCGCGATTCACGAAGCCGGGCTCGGCGCCAAGATCGACATCGAAACGCCTGACGGGGGCGTGCGCCTGCGCGTGCCGCCCGGCACGCAGTCGGGCCAGCGGTTCCGCCTGCGCGATCGCGGCTTTCCCTCGCGCAACAACGGGCAGAAGGGCGATCTCGTCGTCGAGGTGCGGATGAAGCTGCCGAAGGTGATCGACGAGCGATCGAAGGAATTACTGCGCGAATTCGGCCGAATCAACGGCGAGAGCGTCAGGGAGTCCACCTCCGCGAAGGCGACGGTGGAAAAGCCATGACCAAGCGTCAAGGCAAGGCCTACTTCATGATCAGCGCGGTGGCGCAGCGCTACAACATCCACCCGCAGACGCTGCGGCTCTACGAACGGGAAGGATTGCTCAAGCCTTCACGCACCGAAGGCAACACGCGGTTGTATTCGGAAGAAGATCTCGAGCAGCTCGAAACAATTCTGGCACTCACCCGAGATTTGGGTGTGAACCTCGCCGGCGTCGAGATCATCCTCAACATGCGTCGAAAAATGGAACAGATGCAGGGCGAAGTCAACGAATTCATGGAATATGTGAAGCGCGAGTTGGCACGCGGCATCGATGATTGGGAACAACGGCTCGGTACCGCACTCGTGAAAGCGTCGCCAACCGACTTGGTTCGCGCGTCACGACCTGGACCGGATGCAACCGTTGCAAAAAGTTCTGAGCAAGTGAAGAAATCGCGCGGCGCGTGATTGCGATCCGATGGTAAGATTCGCTCGTGGTCAGGAAGTTCGAGTCGCTCGCCTCTGAATCTCCAACGCTTCACGCCTACCTCCGAGAAATCGCGACGTTTCCTTCACTCACTCGTGATGACGAGCAGGAGTTGGGCCGTCTCATTCATGAGCAGGGCGATCAGGTTGCGCTCGGCCGTCTCGTGCAGTCCAACCTGCGCATGGTCGTCGGATATGCGAAGCGCTTTCGCCGGCTCGGCGTGCCGCTGCTCGACCTGATTCACGAAGGCAACCTCGGTTTGATCGAAGCGGCGCGTCGCTACGATCCCTCGCGCTCGGATTTTCAGTCGGCGGCGTTGTGGTGGGTGCGGCAGGCGATGATGCACCTGCTGTCGGAAGCCGGACGCACGTCCGATCCGACCACGTCGGGGCTGCTCGCCGCCGCGGTGCAGGGCCGCCAGGTCGATGCGATTCGCGTCGCGCTCGAATACGCGCAGTCGGCCGCCGCCGGCAAAGAGATCAAGGAGCCGCCCGTCGCGGATGCGGAGGATTTTGCCGCGCATCTCCATGACCAGGGCCGGCGCAAGAGCCTCCGCAAGGCGCGCACGCGCCGCAAAGCGGAGACGGGCGATCTGCACGTGATTCGCCAGCACAGCGTCCTCCGCGGCTATCTGAACTAACGCAATGGATTGCGAGATTTGCCACGGCACACGCTGGAAAAGCGTGATGGTGGATGGCGTGGAGCGATTGACGCGCTGCGACTGCTGGCGCGCGGTCGTGATCCAGAAGAACCTGGCCGACGCGCGCATCCCGCCCAAGTTCGCGCGGGCCGAGCTCACCACCTACAAGCCCGACACCGACTCGCAGCGCGACGCGCTGCGGCTCGCCAAGAAATTCGTCGAGGCCTTCCCGGTCGAACAGAAGGGTCTCGTGTTCCACGGGCCGACCGGTGTCGGCAAAACGCACCTCGCGATCGGGTTGCTCAAGGCCGTGATTCGCGACAAGGGCGCGCGCGGCTATTTCTTCCAGACCACCGAGCTGCTGCGGCTGGTGCGCGAGACTTACAATCGCTCGGTTGATGAAACCGAAATGGAAATCCTCCGCCCGGTGCTCGAGGCCGACGTCCTCGTGCTCGATGATCTCGGCGTCGAGAAGACGTCGGAGTGGGTGCAGGAAACGCTCGGGCTCGTGATCAACACGCGCTACAACGCGCGCCGCGCCACGATCGTGACCAGCAATCTCCGCGATCCGATCGACAACACCGACATGAATTCGTTCATGGTGCAGCTCGGCGGCCGCTCGCGCTCGCGGCTTCTCGAAATGTGCGAGTGGGTTGAAGTGCAGGGCGCCGACATTCGCGACGTCGATCGCATCACCAACGCCGCCAAGACCGGCCAGATGCCGGAAACGCCCGAGCTCAAGACCAAGAAGAACCTACCCGGCAAGAGCGGCGGCATGGCCCGCGCACGATTGAAGGATTCGAGCGTGCAATACGAGCTAAATTGGTCTGGTGGGAAGGCCGGAAACAAGTAAGACCGGAATCTACATCCACATTCCGTTTTGCGCCGCAATTTGCAGCTACTGCAATTTCAATCGCGGCCTTCACGAGGATGGGTTGCGCCAGCGCTATGTCGATGCGTTGATCGCGGACATTCACCGCTTTGCTGACTTGTCCCGCCGCAGCCCTGACGGGGCGGAGGCGGATCCAACGATAGAAGCCGACACGATTTTCTTCGGCGGCGGCACTCCCTCGTTGCTGGCGCCATCCGAGCTCGGCCGGATCATCCAGGCGTGCCGCGATTCGTTCGACCTGGATCCGGACGCCGAGATCACCGTTGAAGCCAATCCCGAGTCCTCGACCGCCGAAACCCTCGACGGATTTCGGGCTGCCGGCGCCAATCGACTGAGTTTCGGTGTCCAATCCTTCCGGGACGAGGAACTGCTCCGGCTTGGACGGCTCCATTCCTCCCAGACGGCGCGCGAGGCGGTGCGGCGGGCGAGGGCCGCGGGGTTCGACAACCTGAGCCTCGACCTGATGATGTGGCTGCCGGGACAGAGCACCGAGCAATGGCTGGCGTCGGTGGACGCGCTCATCGAGCAGCAGCCCGATCACGCGTCGCTCTATCTGCTCGAGATTTATCCGAACGCGCCGCTCCGCGACGAAATGGCGCGGGCCGGCTGGTCGGTGGCGCCCGACGACGATGCGGCGGAGATGTATCTGGAAGGGCTGGCGCGCCTGGATCGCGCCGGCTTCGAACAATATGAAATTTCGAATGTGGCCCGGCCGGCGTCGCGCCGCTCGCGTCACAATTTAAAGTACTGGCAGGAAGGCGAGTGGCTTGGCTTCGGCTGTGGTGCGCACGCCACGTTCCGGGGCGAGCGGTGGCGGACACTCAGCGCGACGGCCGACTATATTGATCGCGTCAACGCCCGGCAGGACGTGCGGCTCGATCGGCGGACGCTGGGCGCGGACGAACGGGTCGAAGAAGCCCTGTTTATGGGGCTGAGATTGAGCGACGGACTTGACCTGAATCACCTCCACAGTCGCTACGGTATTGATATCTGGGAGCGTTACGGTCAAGACTTAGCTTCTTACGTGACCGCTGGATTGCTCGTGCACGAGCCCGGCCGACGATTAGCGCTGACGCGGGATGGCATGCTTCTGGCTAATGACGTAATGGCGGTTTTCATCGGCGGGACAGTACGGTAAAGTAGCGACCTTTCTTGAGGGAGGCTGATCAATGTTTCGAGGATTGCGGGTCTTCGTTTCTGGTATTGCGCTGGCGGGTTTGACGCTGGCTGGGGCAGCGGTCGCTTCAGCGCAGGAGGCGAAGGCGGCTCCTGTGATGTCGTTGGACAGCGACGCCGCGGTCATTACCATCCTCATCAAACCTGATAAGACGGCGGACTTCGAGAGCGTGATCGCGAAGTACAAAGAAGCGTTGGAGAAGAGCGAGAATCCGACGCGCAAGAAGCAGCTCGCGGGCATGCGCTTCTTCAAGTCCCCCATGGCGGCGCAGGGCAACGCGATGTACATCATCTACGTTGACGACGTCGTCAAGGGCGAGGAATACGACATCACGCGCATCGTCACCGAGGTCTTCCCGGTCGAAGTCCAGACTGTCTATCAGAAGTACAAGGACAGCTTTGCCGGCCGGCAGATCATTCCGCTGAACAAAGTTCCGTAGCGATTGGAGTGGCGTCCCGGGGGTCCGCCCCGGGACGCGCTGCCTGTTGAGCCTGTTCTTCGCTTCGCTCCTGCTCCTGGCGCAAGCTGCCGCGCCAACCCCTTCACCACAGAACGCGTCGCCGCCCAAACCGGTGGTCGAGCCTACGCCCGATCCTGCGTCCGTGCATTTCCTGTCGGATGCGGGACTGCTGCTGGTTGCGATCAAACCCACGGCGGTCGCCGATTACGAGCAGGTGATTCATACGCTGCAAGCGGCATTGGCCAAGGAGACGGACAAGACGCGCGCCGCCGCAGCGAAGGGATGGCGTGTCTACAAGGCGGCGGAGAACGATGCGAAGGGTAACGCGCTCTACGTCCACTTGATGCTGCCGGCGGTGACCGGCTTCGACTACCGCCCGTCGCTGCTGCTCGATGAGCTGGTGAAAGAGCTCGCGCCGGACTTGCTGCCGAAATACCAGGACGCGTTCGCGACGCCGCCGTCGAAGCTCAATCTCCACGAGCTCGCGAATATGTCGATCGCGCCGCTGCCGCCGGCCGAAAAAAAGCCTGGCGGTTTCTAGAATTTCAAGTTCGCGCCGACGTAGAAGCGTTGATACACGTCGTGCACCGGCTCGCCCTGCAGCTTGAAAATCCGGTAATCCACTCGCACGCGAAACGGTCCGATCAAATTGATCTTGGCGCCGCCGCCGATATTGGTGCCGAAATGTGTCTCGTCGCGGTTGCCAAGCGTTTCCTGGTAGCCCTCGGCGCCGATGGTCCCGTATAACTGAACGCTCGGAGTCGGTGTTTGCACGAGCACGTTGCCCGAATAGGTTTTCAGTCCCGTCAATTGCTCGAAGGTATCTTCCGAGAGGTTCGCGTACTCGAACTCGAATCCGACGATCAACAAACCAACGCCGACGCCGAACCCCTTGACGAGATGATTTTCCGGTGTCGGTGACAGGCCGAGGAATGCAGTGATGTCGGCGCGCGCCGGGGATGCGGTGGTAAGCAGAAATGCACAGGCGAGTAAGAAGCTGACGGCGATCGTTCGATACCTAGGTAGTCCGAATCTCATGCGACGCTCCCCGCCTATGTTCTCACGCATTCTTTCCCGTGAGTGCAATATGCAGGCCACGAGCTGAGGCATGGAATTCGCAGTGTCCCTGGTTAGTTCCCGGCAAATTGTCCGGAGGAGGCTACAGATGGTTCCCCGACGTTGGATCGCAGGCCTTGCCTTTGTGCTGGCGTTACCCGCCGGCCTGAAGGCCGACACGCTCTATCTCCGCAACGGCCAGCGGGTGCAGGGCGAGCTCGTCGCCGTGCGCAATGGACAGATCGAATTCGAGGAGCGGCGTGGATTCGGCGGGACGCGCACGCTGCGCTTCGATCGCGATGAAGTCGATCGCATCGACTTCGAGAATCGTTACAGCAACAACAATAGCAATAACAACAACAGCAACAACTTCAACGGCCGCCCGACCGGCATGCGAGAGAAGCAGGTCATCGTCTCCGCCGACACGGCGTGGAACGACAGCGGCGTGGACGTGCGCGCCGGCCAGACGATTTATTTCGAGGCGCAGGGCCGCGTCCGGTGGGGCCGCGATCGCCAGGACGGTCCGGCGGGCGAGCGGAATTCGCCGTCGAATCCGAACCGTCCGATGGGCAACCGCAACGCCGCCGCGCTGATCGGGAAGATCGGCAACGACATGTTCTTCATTGGCGACGAAACCGGTCCGGTCCGCATGCGGTCGGCCGGGCGGCTGTATTTGGGCGTCAACGACGACGTGCTGACCGACAACTCCGGCAATTTCAGGGTGGTCGTGTACTATTAAGGAGTGAACTTTTCGCTGACCGAAGAGCAGCAACTCCTCCGCAAGAGCGTTCGTGAATTCGCGGAAAGTGAGCTGCGCCCCCACGTGATGGAGTGGGACGAGGCGCAGCACTTTCCGAAAGAACTGCTGCCGAAGCTCGCCGACCTCGGCTTGATGGGCATCCAGTTCCCCGAGCCGTATGGCGGCGCGGGCATGAGCGCCGTCGACTACTGCATCTGCATCGAAGAGCTCGCCCGGATCGATCCCAGCCTGTCGCTGTCGGTGGCCGCGCATAACGGCCTCGGCGCCGCGCATATCGCCAAGTTCGCCAGCGAAGAACAGAAGCAGAAGTACCTCGTGCCGCTGGCGAAAGGCGAGAAGCTCGCCGCGTGGGGATTGACCGAGCCCGGATCGGGCAGCGACGCCGCGGCGATGCGCACCACTGCGGTGAAGGACGGCGCGTGCTGGGTGTTGAACGGATCGAAGATGTTCATCACGCACGGCACGTCGGCCGACACGCTCGTCATCATGGCGGTCACCGACAAGTCGAAGGGCGCGAAGGGCATTTCCGCGTTCATCCTCGAGCGCGGCATGAGCGGCCTGCTGGCCGGCAAGAAGGAAGACAAGCTCGGCATGCGCGCCAGCGAGACCACCGAAGTGATCCTGCAGAACTGCCGCGTGTCGCCGTCGCAGCTGATTGGCGAAGAAGGGCAGGGCTTCATTCAAACGCTGCAGGTCCTCGACGCCGGTCGCATCGGCATCGCCGCGCTGTCGGTCGGCCTGGCGCAGGGTGCGTATGAAGCGGCCGCGCGCTATACCGCGGAGCGCAAGCAGTTCGGCCGCGCGATCAATTCCTTCCCGGCGATCCGCGAGCGGCTCGCCCAGCACCAGTCGCAGGTCGAAGCGGCGCGGCTGCTCACCTACCAGGCGGCGTGGTTGAAGGATCAGGGCCGGCGCTTGACCCTCGAGTCGGCGATGGCGAAGCTGTATTCCAGCGAGATCGCCGTCCGCGCCGCCGAGGATTGCGTGCAGATGCACGGCGGCTACGGCTTCGTGAAGGATTATCCCGCCGAGAAATATTTCCGCGACGTGAAGCTGCTCACCATCGGTGAAGGCACGAGCGAAGTGCAGCGCCTGGTGATCGCCCGCCAACTACTGGCTGCATAAAGTGACCGGTTCTTCTTCCCTGGCCGAGCGCGTACGGTCTGGCGACGTGCGGGCGATGGCCCGTGCCATCTCGCTGATCGAAGACGAGGCCGACGCCGCGGCGGGCCTCGTGCGCGACATTTTTCCGCATACCGGCCGCACCTATCTCACCGGCGTGACCGGTCCGCCCGGCGCGGGAAAAAGCACGCTGGTCGATCGCCTCGTCACCGAGACGCGGCAGGCCAACGAGACCGTCGGCGTCATTGCTGTCGATCCAACGAGCCCGTTCACCGGCGGCGCCATTCTCGGCGACCGCCTGCGCATGCAGGCGCACGCGCAGGACGACCAGGTCTTCATTCGCAGCATGGCGACGCGCGGCCACATGGGTGGTCTTGCAAGGGCGACCAGCGATGCCGCGCTCGTACTCGACGCCGCCGGCAAAAGCCTGGTGATTATCGAAACCGTGGGCGTCGGCCAGGACGAAGTGGATATCGTCCGCACCGCCGACATCTCCGTCGTCGTGCTCGTGCCCGGCACCGGCGACGATGTGCAGGCGCTCAAGGCCGGGATCATGGAGATCGCCGACATTTTCGTGGTCAACAAATGCGATCGCGACGGCGCCGATCGCATGGTCACCTCGATCGAATCGAACCTCGCGCTGCAAAGCTTCGGCGAGGGCGAGTGGCGGCCGCCGATCGTCAAGACCGAGGCCACGACCGGGAAGGGCGTGCCGGAGTTGTGGCAGACCATCAAGGCCTTTCGCGCGCACTCGGAAGGCACGCGCGCGAAGCGCCTCAAGGCGCGCAATGAATTCCGGCTGCGCGATCTCCTGACACATCGCTTCATGGAGCACGTCGAGCACGGCTTGCTCGGCAAGGGCGAGTTCGAATCCCTGGTCGAGCGGATCGCGCGGCGCGAGGTCGATCCGTACACCGCCGCCTCGGATATTCTTTCCAGGGCCCTGAAGCAGCAATGAAGGCCGTTCTCGACCACGTCGGGATCGCGGTGAGCGATCTGCCAGCCGCGCTTGCGTTTTTCAAGGACGTGATGGGACTGCACGTCGAATCCACCGAGGAAATCGCCTCGCAGCACGTTCGCGCGACGTTCGTGAACACCGGCCAGTCGACGCTCGAGATGCTCGAAGCGACCGCGCCTGATTCAGCCATCGCGAAGTTCATCGAGAAACGCGGCGCCGGCATGCACCACGTGGCGCTGCGCGTCGACGACATCGAGGCGGCGCTCGCGCATCTGCGGGCGCGCGGCATCAAGCTGATTGATGAGAAACCGCGCCCCGGAGCCGAAGGCGCGCTGGTCGCCTTCATTCACCCGTCGGCCGCCCACGGCGTGCTCGTCGAGCTCAAGCAGCCCGCGCCGAAAGTCGAGCTATTCAAGAAGCCGGTCCGGCACACGCTTGGCGATTTCGAATTGATTACCCTGGCCGACGGATTCTTCGCGCTCGACGGCGGGTCGATGTTCGGCACGGTGCCGCGCCCGCTCTGGGAAAAACGCCTGCCTCCCGACGATGCCAACCGAATCCCGTTGAGCATGCGTCCGCTGATCGTGCGCAGCGACCGGCACACCATGATCATCGACGCCGGTTGTGGCGACAAGTGGGACGCGAAGAGCGTGCAGATCTACAAGTTCGATCGCCGCTATCACCTCGATCACGCGCTGGCCGAGGCCGGGCTCTCCGCCGATGACATCGACATCGTCCTCGCCAGTCATCTGCACTGGGATCATGTCGGCGGCTTCACGAAGGTCGGGCCTGACGGCGCCATCGTGCCGCGTTTTCCGAAGGCCCGCTACGTGGCGCACCGCGCCGAGTGGGAAGACGCCACGCACCCGCACGAGCGGAGCCGCGCCAGCTACGTCCAGCAGGACTTTGTGCCGCTCAAGGACGCCGGGGTGCTGACGCTGGTTGACGACGGGGCGGAGATCATTCCCGGTGTGAGATACCGGCGCTCGGGCGGGCACTGTGCGCATCACCAGGTGGTGACGATCGAGTCGCGCGCCAGGACCGCGGTGTTTACGGCCGACATGTATCCGACGTCGGTGCACGTGTCCGATCCGTGGTTGATGGGCTACGACCTGTATCCGATGGACACGCTCGCGTTCAAACGCGCGTTTTCGCGCGAAGCGATCGATCGCGAGTATCTGATCTTTTTCGAGCACGACCCGTCGATGGCTGCAGGCTACCTGCGCGAGAAAGATGGAAAGCGCTTTGTCGAAAGGGTGATCTAGTGTCGGTCAAGATTGGCATCATCGGCGGCAGCGGCCTGTACGACATGGCCGAGCTCACCGACCGTGAAGAGAAGACGTTGACGACGCCGTTCGGCGATCCGTCGGGGCCGTACGTGCTGGCGACGCTGCGCGGCAAGCGGGTCGCGTTCCTGGCCCGTCACGGCAAGGGGCATCGCCTCAATCCGAGCGAGCTGAACTACCGCGCCAACATCTTCGGCATGAAGATGCTCGGCGTCGAGTGGATCGTGTCGGCGAGCGCGGTCGGCAGCCTGCAGGAAAAGTACGCGCCGATGGACCTGGTGTTTCCCGATCAATTCATCGATCGCACGCGCGGGCGCATCAGCACATTCTTCACCAACGGCATCGTCGCGCACGTCGGCTTTGCGCACCCACTGTCGCATCATCTCGCCACGCTGGCCGCGGACTGCGCGAAGGAAGCCGGGGCGAAGGCGCATCGCGGCGGCACCTACGTGTGCATGGAAGGTCCGCAGTTCTCGACGCTGGCGGAGTCCAACCTCTATCGCTCGTGGGGCGGCGACGTGATCGGCATGACCAACCTGCAGGAAGCGAAGCTCGCCCGCGAGGCCGAGATCGCCTACGCGACGATGGCGCTCGTGACGGATTACGACTGCTGGCATCCGGAGCACGACTCGGTGACGATCGACATGATCATCGGCTACCTGACCGCCAACGTGAAGATGGCGCAGGAGGTGATCGCGAAAGTGGTCGAGCGGCTGGACGTCGCGCATCGCGATCCCGCGCACAGCGCGCTCAAGTCCGCGATCCTGACGCACGCGGATGCCATTCCGGAGAAAGTGAAGCGCGATCTCGCGCCCCTCATCGGTAAATACGTCAAATGAAACTCATCGTCACTGGCTCGATCGCGTTCGACTACTTGATGTCGTTTCCGGGAAAGTTCACCGAGCATTTCCTTCCAGAGCACATGCATCGCGTGTCGCTCAGCTTTCTGGTCGACTCGATGGACAAGCGCCGCGGCGGCTGCGGACCGAACATTGCCTACACCATCGCCCTGCTCGGCGAGCGCCCGTACCTGATGGCGACGGCGGGGCAGGACTTCAGCGATTACAAGGCGTGGATGGATGCGGTCAACATCGACACCTCGCTCGTGAAGGTGATCGACGGCAAGTTTTGCGCGTCCTTCTTCTGCAGTACTGATCAGGCCAACAATCAGATCGCGTCGTTCTACACCGGTGCGATGGCCAATGCCGGCGAGTTGTCGATGCGGACGGTCCCTGGCATCAAGGACGCGCTGGTGATCATCGCCGCGAACGATCCCGACGGCATGAGCCAGTGGGCGGAAGAGTGCGCGACGATGGGCGTGAAGTACATCTGGGATCCGGGACAGCAATGCGTGCGGATGGAAGGCCCGCAGCTGAAAAGCGGTGTCACCGGCGCGTTCATGGTGATCTGCAACGACTACGAGTTCGAGCTGATTCGCCAGAAGACCGGCTTGTCGGAGTCGGACGTCCTCCAACAGGTGCCGCTGCTGGTCGTCACGAAAGGCGAGAAGGGCTGCACGATCTACACAAAGGACGGCAGCGAAGATGTCGCGGCGGTCACGCCGGATCGCATTGCGGATCCCACGGGCGTCGGTGATGCGTTCCGCGGCGGCTTCATGAAAGGCCTGGCGATCGGCGCGCCGTACCGGGTCTGCGCCCAACTCGGCAGCGTCGCCGCCACCTATTGCCTCGAGCATCTCGGCGGCACGTCGCATGCCTATACCTGGAGCGAGTTCAAGCGCCGTTACGAGAAGCACTTCGGCGCTCTTTAGCTCACTACGACCGCTGGTAGTACTCCGGGGGAGTTCCTACATTGCACGTCGTGATTCGGGTCGCCGAGCTCACCAAGCACTACGGATCGATCCGCGCCCTGGATCGTGTGTCGTTCGAAGTCCGCCACGGCGAGGTGCTGGGCCTGATCGGGCCAAACGGGTCAGGCAAGACGACCTTGTTCGAGTGCATCGGCGGCGTGCTGCCGTTCGAGACCGGGCACATTCAAAAGGAAGAGGATCTGTTCTATCTTCCCGATGCGATCGCGCCGTGGCCTGCGCAATCCGTGCGATGGGCGCTCGACTTCGTGGCCGGCTATTTCAGCGCCCCCTCCGGCCTTCGCGACACGATCGTCAAGGCGCTGTCGCTCGAAGCGCTGCTCGACAAGCGGATCGGTCACCTGTCGAAAGGGCAGCGCAAGCGCGCGCTGCTGGCGATCGGGCTGTTGACCTCGCGGCCGATCGTGCTCGCCGACGAACCGTTTGACGGATTGGATCTGAGGCAGACGCGCGAAGTCGCCGGCGCGCTGCGCTCGTTCGCGCGCGACGGCCGCACGCTGGTCCTGTCGATTCATCAAATCAACGACGCCGAACGTGTCTGCGATCGTTTCGTGCTGTTGAGCGGTGGAACAATTCGAGGTGAAGGCACCCTCGAGGAACTGACGAAACTGGCAACCGATCGCCTTCGCACCTCAGGCACCCCAGGCACCTCAGGCACCCCAGGCACCTCAGGCACCCCAGGCACCCCAGGCACCCCCGGCACCCTAGGCACCTTGGAGGAAGCGTTCCTTGCGCTCACCTAGCTCGTGGCTGTTCGCCAAGGAGTGGCGCGAGCTGACGGCATCGCGCGCGTGGTGGGTCATGCTGCTGGTGATCGGCCCGCTCGTCGGCATGTCGTTCATCGGCGCCGTGACCGCGTACGGCGAGCTGAGCGGCGTGAACGGCGCCGCCGCGGGCGTGGGCGAAGCGTTCTCGCCGCTGGTGGGCATCTGGGCGCCGACCTTCAGCGCGGGCGAGCTGGCCGCGGCGTTCCTCCTGCCGTTCGTCGGCATCCGGCTCGTCTCCGGCGATCGGCACAGCGGCGCGCTCAAGATCGAGATGCAGCATCCGCTGTCGTCGTTTGCCCGCGTATCGATCAAGGGAGTGGTGCTGCTGGCCGGATGGCTGATCGCCACCATGCCGGCCGTGATTGGCGTGATGTTATGGGCCTCGTATGGCGGCAGCATCTACGTGCCGGAGCTCGTAACGGTGATCGCCGGGCATGTGCTCAACGGCTGCCTGACGATCGCGCTCGCGGCAACCGCCGCCGCGCTGACCGAACATCCGGCCACGGCGGCGATCGTCACGCTGACGGTGACGGTCGGCACGTGGCTGATCAACTTCGCGGCCGCCGTCAATGGCGGCTGGTGGGAGCGCGCCGCCGCCTACACGCCAACCGCGATGGTGGCTGAATTCCAGCGCGGGCTGTGGCGGGCCGATGTGACGCTGGTTGCGGCGTGCCTGATCCTCGCTGGCATGGCGCTCGCTGCGATCTGGCTGCGGCTGGGCGTCACGGTTCGCAGACGCGTGCAGGAAACCGGTGCACTCGTAATCGCCCTGTCACTGGCCATTGCCGCGGCATCGATCGTCACCGCAAGCGCCGACACGTCGGAGAGCCGGCGCAATTCGTTTTCGACGAACGAGGAAGCGGCGCTCAGAACGATCCCCGGCGATCTTCGGATCGAGGCGCATTTCGCTCCCGAAGATCCGCGCCGCTCGGATCTCGAGTTGCGCGCGTTCCGGAAGCTGCGGCGCGCGCTGCCGAGCGTGCAGATCGAGTACGTGTCGGCCACATCGACGGGGCTCTTCGAACAGACCGCCGATCGTTACGGCGAGATTTCGTACGAGCTCAACGGCCGGCGCTTGGTAAGTCGGAATACCACTGCGGAAGGCGTACTCGAATCGGTGATGGAACTGGGCGGCGTCAGCTCGCCGCCGGACAACGGAGAAATATTCCGCGGGCATCCGCTGGCGGCGCGTCCGCGCGGCGCGGCGGCCGTGTTCTACGTGGCGTGGCCGCTGATCATCGCGGCGATGGCATTTTATGTTCAGGGGAGGACGTGATGAAGCAAGTCGTGATTGGCGTGCTGGCGTCGGCGGCAATCGCCGTCGTGGTGTCGGCCGCCGACGTGAAGGTGGACTTGAGCAAAGAGACCGTCGGCCGCACGCCGACGACGTTCACGCCGATGGTGGGGACGTGGGTCATCGCGCAGGACGGCCCCGACAAGGTCGTGATGGTCGACGGCCGGCCGTGGGTCGCGAGCAAGGACAATCCCACGAAGCTCCTGATCGAAAGCGCCCGCAGGCTGTACGGCACGTCGAATGAGGAACTGATGGACAACGCGAAACAGTTCGCGTATTTCCCGGTCGCGGTGCTGAAGAGCGTGCCGAGTTTTTCGAACGGCGCGATCAGCGTGAAGTTCAAGACCGTGGCCGGCGACGCCGATCGCGCGTCGGGCATCCTGTTCAACGTCAAGCCGAACGGCGACTGGCTCGCGATTCGCTATAACGATACCGAGCACAACGTCGCGCTGTGGGAATTCCACAACGGCATCCGCCGCCGCGTCGCCGGTGGCCGCGAGGGCGCCTGGATGCTCGACCGTGCCGCGTGGCACGAATTGAAAATGACCGTCGCCGGCGCCGACTTCAAGGCCTACATGAACGGCGAACTGGCGCTCGAATACACGCTCGGCAGCGAGCCGCGGCCCGGCCGTAACGGCGCCGCGCCGAATGCGGATCTTTTTCCGGCGAATAATGCCGTGCTGCGTCCGCCGGTGAATGGACAGATCGGCCTGTGGGCGAAGACCGACAGCACCAGCTACTTCAAGGACTACGTTGTCAGTCCGAAGTAGGCCACAGAAGGCGCAGATCGCACAGAGCCGAAATATACTGGGAGCATGATTTCACGTGTATTGATGGCCGCGGCGATCGCGGGATGTTCGATCGGCATCGTCGCGGCGGCACAGGCGCCGACGAAGACGACCAACGACGGGGTCTATACGGCGGAACAGGCCGCGCGCGGCAAGACCGTGTTCGAATCGAAGTGCACCGGTTGCCACGAGCCGTCGCGGTTTACGGGTGAGCCGTTCTTCGAAGCCTTCAACGGCAAGCCGATGAAGGAAATCTGGGACATCGCCAGCGGCACGATGCCCGAGGACAATCCCGGCAGCCTGAAGCAGCAGGAGTACGGCGACATCCTCGCGTATTTCCTGTCGCTCAACGAATTCAAGACCGGCGACACCGAGCTGCAGGGCAACGCCTCGGCGATGGCGGCGATCAAGGTCGAGAAAAAGCAGTAATGGCCCGCCTGCGCGCCTTCGGCGCTATGGCGGCTTGCGCCGCCCTTCTCACGATCACGTTAGGCGCGGCGGCGCAAAAGTCCGTGAAGGCCGGCGTCTACACGGCCGCGCAGGCGACGCGCGGGCAGACGGTGTTCAATTCGAAATGCGCGAGCTGTCACGCGCCCAACCGCTTCACCGACGATCTCTTCTACCAGAGCTTTGCCGGCAAGCCGCTCTGGGAAATGTTCGACGTGATCAGCGACTCGATGCCCGAGGACAATCCAGGCAGCCTGAAGAAGGAAGAGTACGCGGACGTCATCGCGTACCTGTTGAAGTTGAATAATTTTCCTGCCGGGGAAACCGAGCTGCCGATCGACAAGGACGCGCTCAGCGCGATCCTGATGGAAAAGCCATAGCGCGGAAGGCGATCGCGACCGCCGCGCTGCAGATTCCGAATACCGCAATGCCGATGGCGCCCCACGTGGCGTTCTGCGCCAGTGTCGGTAGCAGCCTCGCCATCTCGAACTTCGCATCGAACGCCACCGCCACCAGCACGTAACCGGCGACTGGAACCGCGCCGAGCAGCACGCCGGCAACGGCATAGTCGCGCCAGCGCGTGCAGCGCTGGCGGACGAGCGCGAAGTGCATCGGCAGTCCGAACAGGATCACCATGGGATAAGCGGCGATCAGGGCCGGCACGAGAATCCCGGCCAGCGATCGCGTGCCGCCGTGGGCGAGCGCCCACGGCCCGAACAGCAGCGCGAGTACGGGAAAGACGGCGAGCGGCGCGATGGCGATCGCCGCAAGCGTGCGCATCATTCCAACAGGCAGCATACCTCAGCGTCTTTCCGGAATCGTTACCTGCAAGGGGCATGGCCGGCGGGCAGGGGACCGAGGCCGAGTTGACTGACGTTGGCGACCTTGAATGTGGCCTCGTCGATCGAGTGGCTGTCCCACATCTTCTGCAGAATGCGGCTCCGCATGGACACTGCGCCGGCGGGCCCGCACCAGGGATCGAAGACCGTTCTTCGATCGCCGATGAAGGCCGCCAGCAAGGCGGCCTGCGGCAGCGTCAGCTCCGCGGTGCTCCGTCCGAAATAGTGTCGCGACGCCGTTTCGGCGCCGCGCAGTCCTTCGCCGAACTCACCGCGTTCGGCGACGGTATTGAGGAAGTCAGCTTTCGTCCACGAATGCGTGATCCAGACCAGGGTTGAAAACCGCGCGAGGCCTTCGCCGAACGAGGTCTCCAGGTTCGCGTCACGCATATGCTCGCCAGAGAGGTATTCGATGCCCATCAGCGCCGGCATGTAGGCCCTGCAGTTCGCGACGCGTTGGGCGTCGCCCGGGGTTTTGTCGTTGAAATCCTCGAGGGCCACACAGCCGGCGAACTTCGCCATGCTGATATGGGTCACGGGCGTGAGCTTTGTGGCATCACCGCCGTCGGCCCGCGCCCAGATCGCATCAGCGAGCAGCGGTGGCACCGTCGTCCTGGCTGGTATTGGCATCGGCGGAGCGACCGCGAGGCCGATGAAGTAAATCGCGATCGGAAACAGCATCGCTCCAAGCACGCCCGCGACGAACAGGCCAATCAGCGATTTCTTGACGGTCATTTGCACGTGAGATTCTTATCGCAAGTCAGCGCAGGGTTTGTGAGTCACGGGCGGGGCCGTCACGCCAAGCTCGCTCACATCGGCGTCATGAAATGCCCGCGCGTCGATCGCCTCGTTCTTCCGCATCTTCTCGAGCACGTTGTGACGCCGGCCCGCGGCGAGGGCCGGATTGCACCAGGGATCGGTGAGGCGGGTCCCCGCCATGGCCGCGATCAGTGCGGCCTGAGCCACTGTCAGGTCGGCTGCGGAGCGGCCGAAGTAGCCGCGCGCGGCGCTTTCAACGCCGCGAAAGCCAAAGCCGAAAACGCCGCGCTCCGCGAACGTGGAGAGAAACTCTTCTTTCGTGAATGAATGCGTGAGCCAAACGGTCGTGGAGAAGCGGCTGAGGCCATTCAGAAAATCGCCGCGCTGCGGATTCGCGGTCTTGACGTGCGCATCGGAGAGCAGCTCCACGCCCGCCATCGCGGGCATCCGGCAGTCGTCCTCGCGTTCGAGCTGCGTCCGTTCGTCCACGAAGACGTGGGCCTCGGCGGCGCAGGCTGCCGACCTGAACATGCTGAGCGGAGTGATGGGCTCGAGCCGGGTGGCGCGGCCACCGTCGGCGCGCGCCCAGAGGGCATCGGCGACCACCGGCGGCAACTGCGCCTTCGATGGCACCGGCCGCGGCGGGCCCAGCGCGGTGCCGACGCCGTAGCAGGCGAACGGGAGCAGCCCGACGCCTGCTGCTCCCGCGATGATGAGTCCAATCAGCGCTCGCCGAACGTCCAGGCGCACGCTTGCTTTATATCACAAAGTTATTTACGAAACACCAGCCGCCACCTTCGCCCGGGCGGCCGCGGTGATCCGCGCGTATTTCGCCTGCATCAGCAGCCACTCCGTCTGGAGCAGCCGGACCTGCGCGTCGTTGAGCTCGGCCGATGTGATCACGCCGTTCTCGTACGACACCTGCGCGATCGAGACGCTCTCGCGCGCCAGCTCGAGCGCCTTCTCCTGCGTCGTCACGACCTCGGCCGATGCTTCGAGCGCCGTCCACGCCGTTTCGAGCTCGAGCCGGGCGTTGTCGGTCGCGTAGCGCAAGCCGTGTTCGGCCTGGCGCATCTGCGACTGGGCGGCACTGCGGCGCGCCGCCGCGCCGGGCGCTCCGAACAGCGGCATGTTGAACGCGATCCCGAACTGGTAGCTCTGGTTGTCGCGCGCCAGCAGCGATCCGAACGAGTCCTGTTGATACTGCATGTTCCCCGTGAACGACAGGCTCGGCTTCCATTCGCTGTCCGCCAGCTGCGATGAATACTCGGCGGCATCGCGGCGCGCATTGAAGGCGCGCAGGTCGGGACGTTGCGGCAGGAGCTGATCGAGCTCCTCGCGCGCGTGGCCGACTACCGGCTCATCGAGCGATCCCTGCAACTGCAGCGGCTGGCTCTGCGGCAGCGACAGCACGCTCCGCAGCGCCTGCATCGAGGCGTCGACTTGCGCCTTGGTCTGGATGCGGCGCGCCTTGGCGTTCGCGAGCTCGACTTCGGCCTGAAGCACGTCGAGGCGCGCAACCGATCCAGCCTCGAATCGTGCCTTGGCCAGTTCGAGTTGCTTCTCGGAGAGCCGGATCTGTTCTTCGGCGACCGCAACCCCGCGCTCGTTCATCAGCGCCGCGTAGAACGTTTCGACGACGCGGTATTCGATCTCCTGGCGCGTGCGATCGAGCTCCAGCTTCGACGCATCGAGCGACGAGCTCGTGATGCCGTAGACGCTGCGCAGCCGGCCGCCGGTGTAGATCGGCTGATTGACGAACAGCTGCAGGTTGTTCTCACGCGCGAATGCTGCCTGGAACGTCTGCTCTTCGGGCCCGAAGATGCCGGCCGGAATACGGATCGTCGGGAAACGCTGCGACGGCGTATACGAGTAACCGAGGTTTACCTGCGGCAGGAAGTTGGTCTTCGCTTCCTGCACGCGCGCCTGGGTCTCGACGACTTTTTCCTGCGCGACCTTCAAGCCTTCGTTCGCGGACAGCGCCCGTTGCAGCGCCTGGTCGAACGTCAGCGACACGACCTGGCCCGGCTTCGGCTCGGGCGCCTTGGTCTGTGCGAACGCGCTGGTCGTCGACAACAACCAACCCACCAGCGCCACCAGCAGGATGACGCCCGCCACGCGAACCGCCTGCGGGACCCGGGCCGGCGCCGAGCGCAGCGCCTTCACGCGCTCGACCACCCGCGCCAGCAGGAGATACGACACCGGCACGACCACGAGCGTCAGCAGCGTCGAAGTGATCAGTCCGCCAATCGTGGCGATCGAGATCGGCGAGCGGAAGCCGCTGCCTTCACCCGTGCCGATCGCCGACGGCAGCATGCCGAGGATCATCGCGATCGTCGTCATCAGGATGGGCCGCAGCCGGACCGGTCCGGCCTTGAGAATCGCGTCCTTCACGCTCAAGCCCTCGCGCACGTACTGATTCGTGAGGTCGACGAGCAGGATCGCGTTCTTCGTGACGAGACCCATCAGCATCACCACGCCGATCATCGCCGGCATGCCGATATGACGGCCGGTGAAGAGCAGGGCCAGCAGCGCGCCCACGAGCGCCAGCGGCAACGAGGTCATGATCAGGAACGGCTCGAGGAACGACTCGAACTGCGATGCCAGCACGATGTAGATGAACGCCATCGCCAGCACCAGCGCCAGTCCCATCGCCGCGCCGGCTTCCTGCATCATTTCGACGTCGCCGGCGAATCCCCACTCGAAGTTCGGCGGCATCGTGATGCCGGCCATCACCTTAGCGACATCGGCGGTGACGTCGCCAAGCGGCCGATCCGACAGCTCGATATTGATCTTGGCCTGGCGCCGGCGCTGCTCGCGCTCGATCGCCGCCGGACCAACTTCCGGATTCATCGTGACGATGTCGCGCGCGCGCACCACCGCGCCGGTCGGCGAGTAAAGCGGCGTCCGCGCGATCGAGTCGAAGTCGTTACGGAACTGCGGCGCGAGCCGGACGCGGATGTCATACTCCTTGTCGTCCTCGCGCAGGCGCGTCGGCACGATGCCTTCGACCATGCCGCGCAGCTGCATCGCCACCGAGCCGACGTCGAAGCCCAGGTCCGCGGCCAGCTCACGGTTCACGCTGGCGGCCATTTCCGGCTGCCCGGTCTCGAGCGTGCTGTCCACGTCGACGGCGCCGGGCACGGCTTTCACCCTGGCCACGACTTCTTCATTCAGCCGCTGCAGTTCGTCCATGTCGTCGCCGCGCAGGTAGACGCTGAGCGGCGCTTGCGTCGGCGATCCCTGCATGAACTCGGGATCCGCCACGGTCATCTTCAACAGCGGCACCTGCTTCAGGCGCGTCCGCATGTCTTCCTTCATCTGCTCGAGCGTGCGCTCGCGCTCGTGCTTCTTGCCGGCCTTGACGCGCAGCGACGCCTTGAGCGGGCTGCCTTCGAAGCCGACCGTCGAAAAGATCTGCCGCACTTCCGGCATGGCCTTGACGATCTTCTCGACTTCGACGACATGCGCCACCGTCTGCTCGAACGCGGTGCCGGGCGGCGCTTCGATGTTGACCACGAATTCGCCGCGATCTTCCGCGGGCACGAACTCGGTGCCGATCACCGACAGCGTCGACAGGCTCGCCACGAACACGATCACCGCCGTCGCCACGATCTTCAGCGGATGTTCGATCGCCCAGCCCAGCAGCTTGTGATACTGCACGTCGATGCGATCGTAGAAGTGCCCGACGCGCTCCATGAAGCGGCCGGTGCGCGTGCGCATCCGCTCCTCGAGTGGAATGAACCGCACGAAGCGCGACGACAGCATCGGGTCGAGCGTGAATGCGACGAGCAGCGAGATCGACACCGCGAACGCGATCGTCAGCGCGAACGACTTGAAGAACTGGCCGACGATGCCGGTCATGAAGCCGACCGGCAGGAACACCGCCAGGATCGTGAAGGTCGTGGCCATCACCGCGAGCCCGATCTCCGACGTGCCGTTGCGCGCCGCCGTCACCGGATCCTCGCCATGCTCCATGTGGCGGAAGATGCTCTCGCGCACCACCACCGCATCGTCGATCAGGATGCCGATGACGAGCGACAGCGCCATCAACGTCATCATGTTGATGGTGAAGCCGACCGCATACATGAAGAAGAACGTCGCGATGACCGAGGTCGGCAGCGCCAGGGCGGTGATCGCCGTCGAGCGCCAGTCGCGCATGAACACGAACACCACCAGGACGGCCATGATGCCGCCGAAGATGATGTTCATGCGCACGTCCTCGACGTTCTCGATGATGCCTTCCGCGTCGGTGTGCACGGTCTTGATCTGCAGCTGTGGGAAGCTCGGCGTCGCCTTGAGGAGCGCCGCGTCGATCTTGCCTTGCACGTCGACCGTGTTGGCGCCGGACTGCTTGCGCACCGAGAACGACACCGCGTCGGCGCCGTCGAGGCGCGTCGTCGAGACACGGTCTTCGTAGCCGTCGACCACTTCGCCGACGTCCTTGACGCGCACCGTCGATCCGCCGTCGGAGCGCAGGATTACGTTCTCGATCTCCGCCGCGGTCTTGTACTGTCCCTGGGTGCGCAGCGAAACCGCCTTGCCATCGCGCCTGACCTGCCCACCGGGCACGTCGAGGTTGTCGGCGGCGAGTTTCGCCGCGACCTCGGTAAGCGGCAGGTTCAATGCTTCGAGGCGGCGTGGATCGAGGTTGACCTGCAGCTCGCGGACCTCGCCGCCGTTCACTTCAACAGCGGCGACGCCGTCGATCTGGCCGAGCAGCGGCTTGAGATCGTCTTCGACCATGCGGCGGATGCGATCCGAAGGCAGGCTCGACGATCCGACCGCGTAAGTCGCAATCGGCAGCGCCGACACGTCGAAGCGCTGGATGGTCGGATCCTTGATCTGCTCCGGCAGCCGCTCGCGGATCGCCGCGACCTTTTCACGCACTTCGGCGGTCGCGGCCTGCGGATCGATTTCGAGGCGCAGCTCGATGCCGACGCGCGAGAAGCCCTCGGTCGACGTCGAGATGACGCGCTTCACGCCGTTGATGCCGGCGACCGCGTCCTCGATCGGGCGCGTGACCAGCGTCTCGACTTCTTCCGGGCCCGCGCCCGGATACACGACCGAGATGTTCACGAAGGGGAAGTTCACCTCCGGGAACAAGTCGATGCCGAGGCGCCCCAGGGACACGATGCCCAGCACCATGAAGCTCACGATGACCATCGTCGCGAAGACGGGCCGTTTGATGGATGTATCAGAGATCCACATGACTCAGATTCCAGTTGCCAGTTGCCAGTTCCCGGTTAGCGGCTCTCGATGCCGCGTACTTTCGCGCCGCTCGCCAGTTGACGGCGCGCGTCGGCGAGCACGAGGTCGCCGGCCGCGAGGCCCTTGACGATCTGCACGCGCGTGCCGTCGGAAAGACCTTCGACCACTTCGACGATCGACAACGAATCGCCCTGCACCTTCTGGACGATCCGCTTGCCGTCGCGGGTGGTCACGGCGTCTTTCGGAATCAGGATCGCGTTCTCGGCCGCCGCCTCGGAGAGGCGGGCGTTCGCATACATTCCGGACAGGAGCGTGCGCCCGTCATTCGGGACGCGCACGTCGATCTTGAAGTGACGATTGCGCTCGTCGACTTCCGGCGCGATGGCGGCCAGCTGGCCGGCGAACGTCCGGCCCGGCTTGGCCTGTACCGAGACAACCGCCTTCATGCCCACGCGCAGCCGGCCCGCTTCGAGCTCCGACACGCCGGCTTCGAGCTTCATCTCGCGCAGGTCCGCGACGACGACGATCGGCTTGTCGCTCGGAATCGACCCTGAGTCGTAATTGCGCTCGACCACGAAGCCGTCAACCGGCGACGTCACCGTGGCGTTGCTCTGCACCTCGCGCGCGCGCCGCAGTGCGGCGTTGGCTTGCGCGAGATTCGCCGTGGCGAGATCGCGCTGCGCCACGGATGCGCGGTGCGAGGTGTCGGCGGCATCGAGACGCTGACGCGGCAGCGCGCCCTTCTCGAAAAGGTTCTTCGCGCGATCGTGCTCGAGCACGGCGCTCGCGAGACCCGCTTCCGCAGTCTCGAGCGCCGCCTTTGCCACCGCGACCGCGGCAACCGCGGCATCCACCTGCGCGTCGATCTCGCGTCGATCGATCGTGGCGATCGTCTGTCCCATCGACACCGCGTCGCCGATGTCGACGAACATGCGCTCGATGGTGCCGGGCAGCTTCGACTTGACCGCGACGCGGCTGCGCGGCGCGAGCGTGCCGGAGATCTCCAGCGTCGACTCGACATTGCCGACCGTGGCTTTCACGACCGGAACGTCCACGACGGTGGCTTCCGGCGCCGTTGTCTCCGGCGCCGCTTCGGCCGTCGTCGACGAGGTGCCGCAGGCCGCGAGGAACAGGGACGAGCTCAGGAGAATTGCAAAAGCAGGGACCGCAAACCGGGAACTATTCCAACTCATGACGACGCACTCCAGCGGGAACATGGGCTCCCGCGATACCTTCATCTGGGCACTTGCACGATACGAACGTAGTGGCGACGCCGGCCTGGAGGCCGGCGATGGTGGCGTTGAGCACGTCGCGCGCGAGCGCGTCGTAGTCTTCGCCGCTGGAGAGGCGGTGGCGGATGCCAACGATGCCCGGCCCGATCAGCGACGCCCATAACATGTGCATCGCCGCGTTGGGGCTGAGCGTTTTCGGAAACGCGCCGGCGTCGATCGCCGTCTGGATTGCGGTGACCGCGTTGGTGAGCATCTGCTGCAGAAACTCGAAGCCTTCCCACTGCTGTGTGATGCGCGGCACCGATTGATCGACGAACATCAACTGGAAGTAGGCCGGCTGCTCCTGCGAGAACTCGTAGAAGGCCCACCAACAGCCGCGCACGTTTTCGAGCGGGTCGTTGGTTTTCATCGCCGACTGCACCTTCTCGTCGAGGAGGTGAAAGCCCTCCGCCGCGAGGGCGAGGAAGATGTCGTCCTTGCCTGGAAAGTAGCTGTAGATCGCCGCCGGGCTGTATTCAATGCGCTCGGCGATTTTGCGAATCGACACGCTCTGATAGCCTTCGGCCACGAACAGTTCGCGCGCGGCGTCCAGAATGGAAGCAGTGACGGCCTGCCGTTCGCGGTCTTGACGTTCTTTTGTGCCCATGAGTCTCACAGTGTTTGGCGGGTTGCTTTTCCGCCGAGTTAAACAGTGTTCAGACTTCAAATGGTGTTAGACGAAGGGGTCTTTTGGCAAGTTCCATTTTTCACAAGGCGTCGATATTTTCCTGTAAATAACTGATTTAAATGGACTTACTTGTCGCATTCATTTTTGCCGTGGGCAGCGTGATCTGCCATCAACGACCGGAGAGGTCGTTCTTTCTCGACGGTCACCAGTTCCCGGTGTGCGCGAGATGCACCGGCCTCTATCTCAGCGCTTTCACTGGCCTCTTTGCCTGGGCGGCCTTCAAGACCGCGTCGCGATGGCGGCCGCTCGCGTTCGATCCGCGTCTGGCGATGCGCGTGATCGCCATCGCCGCCATTCCCACCGCCGTATCAGTGGCGATGGGCGTCACGGGTTTGTGGGACGGCTCGAACATGACGCGCGCACTCCTCGCCGTGCCGCTCGGCGCGAGCGCCGGTGCGATCGTCGCGGCGGTCGCCACAAAAGACCTGAGGTAAACTCGATTCGTGCCTCCCGCAGCAGTATGTGTGGTGTCGTGGCTCGTGCCAGGCGCCGGTCATCTCATGCAGGGACGGCGGCAGAAGGGCCTCATCTTCCTGGTCGCGTTGCCGGCGATGTTCGCGATCGGCCTGCTCCTCAAGGGCGCGCTGCCGCGTTTTGATTTTTCCGATCCGCTCGTGGGCCTTGCCGCACTCGCCAATCTCGGCATGGGCGTTCCGTATTTCATCGCCAAGCTCATGAACCTCGGCAAAGGCGTTGTCACCGCGGCGACCTACGAATACGGCAACACGTTCCTGATCGTCTCCGGACTCCTCAACATGCTCGTCGCGATCGACGCGTACGACGTGCGCCTCGGGAGGAAGTGATGACGAGCCATCTCGGACTGATGCTGCTGTTCGCGTTCTTCGTCTCGCTGATTTTCGCGACGATTGCGAAAGACACGCCCGCCGAGCAGGCCAGGCTTGGCGTCAGGATGTTCGTGATGTTCATCGGCGCCGCCTTCGTCCTCGGCTGGGTGATGCGCCTCTTCCCGTTGTGATCAGCTTGTGGGGGCCGGTCGCGGTCTACATGGCCGCGATCTATTACGGCGCCGGACTCCCGGTCGCGCCCTCGGTGGTTTCAGGTATCTCCGACACCGTGATGCACATGGGCGGTTACGCCGGCCTGGCGATCGTGACCGCGCGCGCCGTGGCCGGCGGGCGCTGGTCCGGCGTCACGCTGCGCGCATTGCTCATCACCTTCGTGATTACCACGGTGCACGGCATGTCGGTGGAGGTGGAGCAGATGTTCGTGCCGACCCGATTTGCCGAGTGGCGCGACGTCGGCAACGACGTCATCGGGTCGCTCGCCGGCCTCGTGGCCGTGTGGGCGTGGGGTAAACTATTCAAGGAATGACCTTTGAAAACCTGCTGATCGAGCGCGACGATGCGGTGGCGATCCTCACCTTCAACCGCCCGAAAGTCCTGAACGCGCTGAACACCCAGACCATGAACGAGCTGTCGGCGGCGCTCGCCGATTTCAAAGCGGATGCGGGCGTGCGCGCGATCGTGCTGACGGGGGCCGGCGAGAAGTCGTTTGTCGCCGGCGCGGACATCAACGAGCTCGCGGTGCAGACGCCGGTTCAAGGCAAGGAACACGCGCGCCGCGGCCAGCAGATCTTCGACGCGATCGAGCAGCTCGGCAAGCCCGTGATCGCGGCGGTCAACGGTTTCGCGCTCGGCGGCGGATGCGAGATGATCATGGCGTGTACGCTGCGTGTCGCCGCCGACACGGCGCGCTTCGGGCAGCCCGAAATCAATCTCGGCATCATTCCCGGGTACGGGGGCAGCCAGCGGCTGCCGCGCCTCGTCGGCCGCGGCGTCGCGCTCGAGATTCTTCTTTCCGGCGACATGATCAGCGCGCAGCGGGCGTATGAAATCGGTCTCGTCAATCGCGTCGTGCCGGCGGCGGAGCTGATGACCGAAGCGAAAAAGATCGCGCACATGCTCGCGTCGAAGGCGCCGATCGCCGTGCGCTACATCATCGAAGCAGTGCATCAGGGCCTCGAGGGGCCGCTGGCCGCGGGCCAGTACCTCGAGACGGCGCTGTTTGGCGCGATCGCCTCGTCGGCCGACATGAAAGAAGGCACCAGGGCGTTTCTCGAGAAGCGCAAGGCCGTCTGGCAAGGCAAGTAACAAGAACCATCAGATGCGGGTTGCCATCGTCGTCGCGCGCTTCAACGACTTCGTCACCGATCGCCTGCTGGTCGGCGCGCAGGCGGCGCTTCGCGAAGCCGGCATCGCTGAGAGCGACGTTGAAGTGTTGCGGGTGCCCGGCGCGTTCGAAGTGCCGATGGCCGCGCAGCGCATCGCGGAAACCGGGCGCGTCAACGCGGTGGTCTGCATCGGCTGCCTGATCAGGGGCGCGACGCCGCATTTCGAGTACATCGCCGCGGCGTGCGCGCACGGCATCACGCTGGCGGCTGCGAGCACCGGCGTGCCGATGTCGTTCGGCGTGCTGACGACGAACACCGCGGAGGAAGCGCTCGAGCGCGCCGCCCCGGGGCCGGCCAACAAGGGCCGCGAAGCCGCCGACGCCGCCGTCGAAATGGCGCGCCTGTTCGCACACCTCGGCGATGGCCGGCCATGAGCTCCCCTCGAGGACACGGAGCTGATGCTGGCGACGGAGAACCCGGAGAGCGGTGGGCGGGACGGCGCCGCGCGCGCGCCGCGGCATTACAGGCGCTCTACGAATGCGAGATCGGCGGTTTGACGCCGCAGCAGGCGCTCGGCGTGTTGCATCACGCCGGTCCTCCCGAAGTACACGATCCCGGCGAGGACGAGCATGGCTTCGTCGTCGCGCTGGTGCGCGGCGCGATGGACAATCGCGACGCGCTCGACGAGCGCATCGGCGATGCGGCCAGGAACTGGCGCGTCGAGCGGATGGCGGTGCTCGATCGGCTGGTGATGCGGCTCGCCTTGCAGGAGCTGATGGCGCATCGCGACAGCCCGCCGCGCGTGGTGATCAGCGAAGCGATCGAGCTGGCGAGGGCCTACAGCGGTGAAGAGGCCGCCAAGTTCGTCAACGGCGTGCTCGATGGGGCATACCGGCGTTTGAAGGACGAGGGAGTAGTCACGGACTGATGAGCGGGGAAGTTGTTCAAATCGATCAGCGCAAGGCAAATCTGGAGGCGATCACACGCCTCGGCTTTGCCGCGTACCCGAACAAGTTCGACACGACGCATTCCGTATCTCAGCTCGTCGACGGCCATACCGCAAAAACCAAAGAGGAGCTCGAGGCAGGACGCGTCGATACCGTGACGGCCGGCCGCGTGGTCAGCGTGCGGAGCTTTGGCAAGGCGAGCTTCTTCGTGTTGTCGGACGGCCGGTCGCGGATCCAGATCTACGTGCGGCAAGACGCGCTGAGCGAGCGCGACTATCAGCTGTCGAAGCTGCTCGACCTCGGCGATCAGATCGGCGTCAGCGGACACCTCTTTCGCACCAAGACGAACGAGCTCTCGATCTGGGCGTCGTCGCTGCAGTTCCTCGCGAAGTGCCTGCTGCCGATGCCGGAAAAGTGGCACGGCCTGCAGGACGTCGAGATTCGCTATCGCCAGCGCTATCTCGATCTGATCGTCAATCCCGACGTGCGGCGGGTGTTCGAAATTCGCACCGGGACGGTGACGGCGATCCGCGACTTCCTGAACGGCCACGGCTTCCTCGAAGTCGAGACGCCGATGATGCAGAAGATCGCCGGCGGCGCGCTGGCGCGCCCGTTCGTAACGCATCACAACGCGCTCGACATCAAGCTCTACCTGCGCATCGCGCCCGAGCTCTACCTCAAGCGCCTGACCGTCGGCGGCATCGAACGCGTGTTCGAGATCAATCGTAACTTCAGGAATGAGGGGATTTCGACGCAGCACAATCCCGAATTCACGATGCTCGAGTTCTACTGGGCCTACGTGGATTACCAGCGGCTCATGTCGTTCACCGAAGAGCTGCTGTCGAAGGTCGCGATGCAGGTGATCGGCACGACGACCTTCCCGTTCGGCGAGCACACGATCGACATGGGCGCGCCGTTCAAGCGGCTGTCGCTGCGGCATGCGGCTGCGGAAGCGGCGTCGAAGCGCCTCGGGGTTGCGGTCACGGTGGACGAGTTGCGATCGTTGGACTCAGTGATGGCGATCGCCGGCAAGCTCGGCGTGGAGATCCCCAAGGGCGCCGGCCCCGGCAAGATCGCGAGCGCGATCTTCGAAGCGCTCTGGGAAGAGCATCTGATCCAGCCCACGTTCGTTTACGACTTTCCGACGGAAGTCTCGCCGTTGTCGAAGCAGCGGCCCGATGATCCCGATACCGTTGAACGCTTTGAGCTCTACATCGGCGGCTTTGAAGTCGCGAATGCATTCAGTGAGCTCAACGACCCGGTTGAACAGCGCCGGCGCTTCGAGGAGCAGCTCTCCCAGTTCGCGGCCGGCGATCACGAAGCGCACGCCATGGACGAGGACTACGTGCGCGCCCTCGAGTACGGCATGCCGCCGGCCGGCGGGGAAGGCATCGGCATCGATCGGCTCGTGATGCTGCTCAGCAACTCGCAGTCGATTCGCGACGTGATTCTGTTCCCGTTGATGCGGCCGCGGGCCGAAGAGCAGTAGCCAGTAGCCGGTAGCCAGTATCCAGAAGGGCAAACGGACATGCCATTTGAGCTTCAAGTCGCGCTCCGTTACCTTCTCGCCAAACGCCGGCAGGTTTTCATCTCGGTCATCTCGCTGGTCTCGACGCTCGGCGTGACCGTCGGCGTGATGGCGCTCGTCATCGCGCTCGCGCTCATGACCGGACTACAAGGCGAGCTGCAGGCGCGCATCCTCGGATCGTCCGCGCACGTGTTCGTCTACAAACCGGCGGGCATCACCGACTACCACGCTGAAGTGCAGAAGCTCAGCTCGGTGCCCGGCGTCATCGGCGCCGCGCCGGCGGTGATCGGCAAGGCGCTCATCAACGCGCTCA
>Ga0111539_10001860_pt1 | contig 28029 bp, 22 predicted proteins | sample RhiMethybrSRZTD1_FD_79667 | JGI IMG/M metagenome (GOLD analysis project Ga0111539, IMG submission 79667) | Populus rhizosphere microbial communities from Tennessee, USA - Rhizosphere MetaG P. TD hybrid SRZTD1 (version 2) (version 2) | ecosystem: Host-associated > Plants > Roots > Rhizosphere >...
AGGTCTCGTCCGAGGCGGTCAGCAGGACAAGAAACTCCGCACCGCGTTGAGCGAAATCCCCTTCGCTTAGCCCGTTGAGTGGACTGCCGTCTTCGATTGGATGAACAATCGTCCAGCTCAGCGGAAAGAGCGCGACACGGTTGCGTTCCAGCGACAAGACATTGAACCGACGTGTCGCGTGACCGTCCACCTGGTCGAAAAGCGCCAGCACCACACGCGCCTCGACGTCGACGAGTTGGCTCGAGCGCTCGTTGGCGATGCGGAACATCAGCGCCTTGCCACCACGATATGGAGCAATCAACGCGCGATCGCTGAACGCGATCCTCGGCACCGGACGCGAGAAACGCGCGAAGAGAATCCCGGTGATCAAGGCGATGCTCAAGAGCCCCGAGAACGCCTCAAGCGTCATGAGGACGTGCGCCGCGAAGGTCTGCGGAGCGATGTTCCCGTACCCGATCGTCCCGAATGTCTCGATGCTGAAGAAGAACGCGCGCCCGAATCGGCCTCCAGGCGCGGGACCATTGAGTGCATCGGCGCCCGCGAGCAGAAAGGCCCCGGCGAACAGGACGTTCACCGACACGTAGGTCGCGACGACCAAAGAGAAGAAGCGCGGCCACGTGATGTGCAGCAGCCAGTGGTAGAGGCTCAATGAATGCCAGAAGCCGGTACCCTCGCGGCGAACGTTGAATGAGCCGTCCCTGTTCAGCAGACGTTTCCGCGTTTCGCTCGCGACTACACTACCGAAACCAAGGTCGCGCTCTGGTGGCGCGATCCACGGGGAGCTGGGGTACTCGGCAGTCGCGGGCTGCTTTGCGTCCGGGACAGTCATTCGTGTGGAGCAATCACGACGGTCTGCGTCATGTCGTGAAACTACTCGAACGTGACGCGATTCACGCTTTCCTCCCGGGGCGGTATGCTGACCGTCAGGGTCCTCGCTGACTACAAGGCCGCGTGTCGGCGACGATGTGTGTCCACTGGCCAGCACCGGAGATACCAAATGCGGTCGCGTCCCGTGGAAGTTCTTCCTCAGGGACGCCGAACGGATCATGTTCATCGCTGACGCGAACATCAAACGACTTTTGAAGTGCGTGCGATGTCCTGCTGCTGGCATGACGTCGCGCTCTCGAGACATCACGGATGGAGGTTGCGCGTGCGAAAGGCCGCGGCAGTCACGATCGGTGTGGACAAGACTGGTGGACTCGACCCGCTGAAGTCCGCGGCACGCGGTGCAGCGGAAGTCGCCACGTGGCTCGAGAGCGAAGGCTTCGATGTCGAGTGTTTAACCGACGGCTCCGGCACGCCGGTTACGGCGAGTGGTGTCTCGACAGCGATCACCAAGTTCGCCACGAAGCCGCCAACCTACGACCTCCTGGTCGTTTACTTCTCGGGCCATGGACAATGGCACACGCGCGCTGATCATTGGCTCCTTTCCGGCGCGCCACAGAACACCGCCGAGGCGATCAACCTCGAAGGCGCGATGTATACGGCGCGAAAGTCCGGGATTCCCAACATCGTCTTCATTTCGGACGCGTGCCGGACGATTCCTCGCAACGAAGTCGACAGCCTGGTGAGCGGCGTGGACGCTTTTCCCAACAACGGCATTCAGTCGGCCACCAAGATCGACTACTTCAAGGCAACGAGCGACGCACGGCCCGCGTGGGAACTCCCGATACAAGGAGCGGACCAGAGCGTCCTCACGTACGCAATCCTGTCTGCATTCGAAAACCCGGAACCGCAAATCGTCAGGCAGTTAGGCAGTGGTGGACAGACAATACAGGTTGTGCCGAACAGGTTGCTCGAGTCCGTGCTCCAGGCGCGGGTCGACGCCATTCTCGATGGCGTGGACGGCGACCCGACACAGAATCTCGAGACGAACGTACCGTCGGCGGATGATGTCTACATCGCACGAGTGCATCCACAGGCCGCGGCTGCGCCGCCTCCGGCCGCGCCTGCGCCTCCACCGGCCGCGGCGCCTCCCCCGGCGCAACCACGCGCACCTTCACCCCCGCCTGCGCGTGGTGGCACCCGCGGGTCGGCGCCCGCACCTGCGGCGCGACCTCGCTCGGCTCGCGCGGTCCCGGGTCGCGCAGCGGCAGACGCCATTTCCGAAACACTGAGCGGTGCCCGCGGTGGAATGGCGCCTGGCGTCAACCGTGCGGAGATCGATGCGCGCACTCCGGATCCCACTGCCGATCACTTCGAGACGGAGACGGGATTCATCATTCGCGGCGCGCACGTCGTTGACGCAGCGATCAGTTCCCACGCCCAAAGCAATTTCGACCTGCTCAACAGTTCGAATGACCCGCGCGGCGATGCGGTTCGCATCTACCCGGGCGTTCCCGCACAATCAGTCGTCGTAGTCCTGCACGATGGTCGTTCTGTCGTGTTACCCGCCGTGCGGGGCTATCTCGCTCACGCGATGTTCGACGACGGCGGCCTCGCCAACGTCAGCTACGTGCCTTCTTCGAACAACTGGCGGTGGAATGCCTATAATGCCCATCGTGAAGACATCGACCGACTCCGTGCCCTCGTGGCCCTGGCGGTAGAGCGCAACACATTCCGTGTGCGATCGGAACGTGAGGCCGTTGAGCTGGCACAGCGGATCAGGGTTGAAAAAGCCCTCGATCCGACGCTCGGCCTCTACGCCGCGTATGCGTTTGCACAGGCCGGCATCGACGCCCAGGTGCGGGACATAGCGGGTTACATGCGTGACGACCTTCAGGCCGACCTCTTCGACGTCGCCATGTTAGCAGGCTACGCGGAGAAGCCGCCCGCATTCACAAACCCACCCGTCCCATTCTGTCCCATGCTCACGCAGGGCTGGAACCTCCTGCGCGCCTATCACGTGACGCTTCCGGATGTGCTGACCACGGCTTCGCGTTTTCTCTCCAATTCGCTGTGGTCCACCTTTACGAGACGCGGCACATCCCTCTTGCTGGACGCGATCAAGTCCGGAGAACTGAAATGAGACTCCTGCTCGTTCACGGAATCGCACAGGGAGGCAAGAACCCAGCCGACCTGGAGAAGGCGTGGATCGACACTCTTCGCGCGGGCTACAAGAGCGCGAACCTCCCTTTCCCGGATCCGCTGGCAGTGGACTTCCCGTACTATGGCGACGCGCTCGACGCTCGCGTGGCAAAGTCGAAGCTCCCCTTGCCGCAGCAAATCATCCCCAAGGGTGGCGAGGCACCTTCACCCTACGAGGACTTCCTGCGCAATTCGCTCGAGGAAATGAAGGAGAGCGCGAACATTTCGGACGCAGAAGTGGCCGCCGAAGCGGGTCCCATTCCCGCGGCCCAAAAAGGCATCCAGAACTGGAGGCTGACGCAGGCCCTCGCGCGCGTGATCGATAAGCGATTGCCTGGGTTCACGTCGGGGACGATCGAGCGGTATCTTCGCGACGTTTACCTCTATGTCACCAATCGAAGCGTTGCGCGGGAGATCAATGCCATCGTCGAGTCGAAGCTGACGGACGAGCCCACCGTCGTCATTGGTCACTCGCTCGGCACGGTCGTGGCATACAGGGTTCTTCTCGAGCAGGGATCGAAGGTGAAACTGCGCCGCTATATCACCGTGGGATCTCCGCTCGGGATAAGGACCATCAGCAGCAATCTCGGCGTGCTCAAATATCCACCGGCTGACCTGAACTGGTACAATGCGTACGACGATGGCGACGTCGTCGCACTCAACCCGTTGAAGGATCCGTGGTTCAAGACCGACCCGGCGATCACGAATTACAACCGCGTTCGCAACACCACCGACAATCAGCACGGCATCATCGGGTATCTCAATGATGTGACTGTGGCGCGATGTGTCGCCGAGGCGCTCGCGAGTTGAGCCTCACAAACAAACGGGGAGTTACGGGATCGAATGCAGGATGGCTAGGGGAAACGCTACGGCGTTTACCTCATGGCGAAGCGCTCGACGGCGGGTAGGTTCTGGCCGCAAACCTTCGACCACACGTCCGCATGTATCGAAACGTCGCTGCTTCTGTTGCCCTCGTCCTGGTAGGCGCGTCGCATGCTCTCACTGCTCAAGCAACAGCCCGCACAAGCCCAACACGTCCGGAACCGTTCAATGTGATCGAGGCAACGATCGCCGACGTGCACGCCGCGATGGCCGCGGGGCGGCTGACGTGTCATGACCTCGTGCAGGCGTACCTCGACCGGATCGCCGCGTACGACAAGAAGGGCCCGGCGCTCAACAGCATCCAGACCGTGAACCCGAAGGCGCTGGCCGTGGCTGATTCGCTCGATGCGGTTCATCGTGCGAGACAGCCAGAGGGCCCGTTGCACTGCGTGCCAGTGGTAGTGAAGGACCAGGCCGAGACGAAGGACATGCCGACGATGTTCGGCTCAGTCTTGTTCAAGGAGTACGTTCCCACGCGCGACGCGACCGTTGTGCAACGCCTGCGTGCTGCCGGCGCGATCATCATCGCGAAAGCCACGATGGGTGAGTTCGCGTCGCGTTACGTCACCTCATCGGCAGGGTTCATCCGGAACGCGTATAACCCCAATCGGCAACCCAGCGGCTCGTCAGGCGGCACAGGCGCCGCCGTGGCTGCGAACTTTGCGCTGGTTGGCATCGGCGAGGATACCGGAGGCTCCATCCGCGGACCGGCCGCGGTTGAGAGCTGCGTTGGACTGCGCCCGACACTCCCACTGGTGAGCCGGTTCGGGATGCTGCCGGCGAACCCGACTCAAGACACGATGGGACCGATCACCCGCACCGTCGCTGACGCCGCGCACGTCCTGGACGTCATCGCTGGCTACGATCCCAACGATCCGGTGACGGCGTACACGATCGGCCAGATTCCACGGTCCTATGGCGACGCGCTGGTGGGTGGCGCGTTGAAGCAGGCCCGGATCGGAGTGCTGCGAATGGCACATCCGGCTGACTCGACCGCCGCCGACAGCGTCGAGCTGGCGAAGGTGCGAGTCGTCTTCGAGCGCGCGCTGGCCGACCTGAAGGCGTTAGGCGCGGTCGTCGTAGACTCGCTGCGGGTGCCGGAGCTGCCGGGTCGAACGATCACCAACGACTTCGAGACCGAGGAAGCGACCGACCGCTACCTGGCGCAGCACCCTAACGCGCCGTACAAGACGCTGAAGGACATCCTGCTGGCGGGAGGTGTGGACAAGTCGAGGGCTCGGTCGCTCATGCCATATGTCAACCGCTCCACGCGCGAAGCGGAGTACGGCGCATTCACGCTCTATCGAGAAGCACTGCGCGTGGCCCTGCTCAAGATCATGGCAGACAACAGGCTCGACGCGCTCGTCTACGCAACATTCGACGCGCAGTCGCCCATGATTCCGCAGGACATCCTGACCAACTCTCGTGTGGCCGACAAATACTTCCGGGGTGACAACCGTCCCTTGAGTGCTAATCTGGCATGGCCGGCCATCACCGTACCGATGGGCTTCACGGTCGATTCCATGCCCGCGGGCCTCGAATTCCTCGGCCGCGCCTTCAGCGAGCCGAGATTGTTCGGTTTTGCGTTCGCGTTCGAGCAGGGGACGAAGCACCGCCGGCCGCCCGGCACCACGCCGGCGCTTGGCAGATAGAGTGGCGTGAGATTCGGATAGCGATAGCTTCTCCGGTAGTACGAAGGTTCATCATGCTCAAGGAGAAGCCCATGCGTTCAGCCGTTGCGTTGCTGCTGGTTGCCGCTCTTGCCGCCTGTGCCAAGAAGGAAGAAGCCACCCCTGATTCTGCCGCCGCCGCCGCGGCGCCGGCGGCTCCGACCGTCGCCTCCTTCGCCGGCACGTGGGCCTCGGCCGCGGTGCTCGAAGGGTCGCCCGACACGGTGAAGTCGACGCTCACCATTGGGGCCGACGGCTCCTGCAGCCTGATGCTCCCGGACCGGCCGGCCGTCACGTGCACGACCTCGATGTCCGGCGACAGCCTCGTGGTGCAAACCAGCGAGTACGAGAGCATCATGCGCAAGGGCGTCATGACGTCCGTCCGCACGGCCAGCGTCATGAGCGGTAGCACGATGACCGGGAGCCTGGTCTCGACGTACAAGATGCCGAGCGGCGAACAGAAGGTGAACGGCACGATTACGAGCACCAAGGCGCCGTAACAGCTCTGCATAACCATTCGGGCGAGATCGCGGTCTCGCCCGGATGGCAACCGTCGAGAGCGGTTCGGGGACGTGCCTGTTGTGAGGTGTCTCACTCACCGGTTACCGTGACGCGTCCGCCTCGCGCGCAACGAAGCCACCCGGCGCTCGTCCAACGGAGAGATGCAACTCCGACTGCTCGCCTTCTCGACCGCTCTCCTCGGTTCCGCCGTCCCCGCGGCGCGCACCGTCACGACAGCCCCGCGAAGCCCGACTGATGCAACAGCCGGGCGCGGGGGACTCCCCCACGTCATGCCCGAGTCCGTGGGCATGTCGGCGTCCCGCCTGGGCGTGATCGATGAGGTCATGCGCCGCGGGATCACGGCGGGCGGGTTCCCCGGTGGCGCTGTCATCATCGGCCGACGTGGTCGCATCGTCTGGGAGCGTGGATACGGCACGCTCGACTGGACGTCGGGAACGCGTGTCGACGCCGAGCGGACGATGTACGACGTCGCGTCGCTGACCAAGGTGGTGGCCACGACCGCCGCCACGATGGTGCTCGTCGATCGCGGGAAACTGCGCCTGGATGAACCGGTGGCGCGCTCGCTGCCGGCCTTCGCCGGCAGCGGCAAGGAGGAAGTCACCCTCCGCGACCTGCTGATGCATCGATCCGGCCTTCCCGCGGGACGCGTCCTTTCGAGAAAGGGACCGGCCGTGGCGCGCAAGATGGTTCTCGCCACGCCGCTCGTCAGGCAGCCGGGTACCGACATGGAGTACTCCGACCTCGGCGCCGACGTGCTGGGCTTCGTCGTCGAGCGCGTCACGCAGGAGCGGCTCGACCGGTTCCTCAGGCGGGCCGTGTACGATCGACTCGGCATGAGCTCGACGATGTTCCAACCGGGGCCGGCACTCAGGGCGCGTATCGCCCCGACGGAGCGCCGGGTCGCGCGTGGCGAAGTCCACGATCGGAACGCGCGCGCGTTAGGTGGTGTCGCGGGCCATGCCGGCCTCTTCACCACGGCGGGCGACCTCGCCGTCTTCGCCCAGACGATGCTCGATAGCGGCATGCAGGCGGGGAAGAAGATCTTTGCCGACAGCACGGTTCGTGAGTTCACCCGACCGGGCGCGGGGTGGCGTGGCCTCGGGTGGGAGACCTGCTCGGGCGGCGGGAGTTGCGGAGCATACCTCTCGATGCGCGCCTTCGGTCACACCGGTTTCACCGGGACATCGATGTGGATCGATCCCGAGCGCGACCTGTTCGTCATCGTGCTCACGAACTGGATCCACGGGCGCGCCTCGGGCAGTGTGGCCCCGGTGGCGATCCTGCAGGATGTACGCGGCGACATCGCCGATCTGGCCGCGCTTTCGATCAGTGATGGCGAGAAAGCGCTCGCGATGCCCCGTCTCCGCACGGAGCTCCAGATCGGCTGGTGGTGACGCGTTCGAACGTTACCGGTACCAAACACGACCGGCACCGTTGCGAAAAAGCCTAACGTCGGCATAGGTTCGGGAGGAACCGACAGTCGCGGGTGACATCTGCAAGCATCCCGCGAACGGAGTGCTGACCTTCGCGCCGGAGAACCACATGAGTCGCGTTGCCGCCATCGCGCTGGCCTTCGTCGTCGCTGGATGCAAGGAGGCGCCACTCGCCCCCACCAGCCCCCTCGATTTCAACCCGCAGGCCGCAAACGGTCCCGTCATGGACAACCGGTGGTCGCCGATCTCTTTCGTCGCGGCCAATACCTGCCTTCTGGAATCGATCGCCGTGAGCGGCAAGGCGCACATCAGCACGAGCATCTGGAGCGATGCCGGACGTCTGCGCGTCAGGGGTCACATCAACCTGAATCTCGTCGGAGTGGGGCTATCCACGGGACGCGTACTGCAGCTCATGCAGGTTTCCAACTCGGATTTCGAGCTCGACGTCACCTCGGGGGCGAGTGAATCGAGCCAGGTGTTCGTGCTGAACGTCATTACGAGGAAAGACGAGCCGAATGCCTACGCGACGATTAACGGCACCTTCGTTTTCGACCCGGGCGGCGGATCGCAATTCTTCCCGAAGAAGTGGACGTTTACCTGCCGTTGAGGACGCCGCTCTTCATCGACGATTCCGGGACGGCAGCGAGCGCAGGAACGCCAGCAGGGCCGCGTTGAACCGGTCCGGTTCGTTGAGGTGCACGTAGACACCGCCACCGGGGATGACGACGTTTCGCGCGTTAGGCATCCAGCGTGACATGGAATCGGCAACCATCAGGGCGTGTGGCCCTGCGCGATCGCCGGTGACGAATAGTGTCGGGACCGTCAGGGCCTTCATTTCCTCGAAGTTCGGGAGCCGATACGGGCCAGGCGTCGCAGGGCGCCCCGCCCCCGCGAGAATATCCTGGCCGGAGTATGTCGCCAGCATCGACCAGATTCGCTCCTTGATGTCGGGTCGATTCGGCGGAAGATAGAACTGCGGCAGCGTGTGCATGTACTTGAAGAACGAGTCGAGGCCGTACGTGCGCACGAACGCGCCACGGTCCCCCATTGGATCGGGCTCCGGCGGATACGGAAAACCGGGGATCGGCGGAGAAGGATAGAGCACCAGTCCATCCACTCGCTCGCGGAAGGCTTTCGCGAATCGTGCGCCGACCGCCTGGCCCCCGTTATGGCCCACCAGCACGGCTGACCGGACGCCTAACGTATCGAGCAACTCCCTGAGATCTTCGGCGTCGGCGCTCTGGTTCGCGATCCCGGTCGACTTGCCGTACCCTCGGCGATCATATGCAATGATCCGATACTGAGGCGCGAACGCCTTCACCTGGTCGTCCCATTCCCGGAGGTTGAGCGCAAAGGCGTGAATGAAGACGACGACGACCGGACCACTGCCGGCCGTTTCGTAATGGATGCGCGTTTCAGGAAGCGTGATCGTTCCGCTCACCGCGGTCGTCTGAGCGCGGCCGGTTGTGGCCGCGAGAATCGCCGCCAGGGTTGCCAGCCGAATTCGCGTAGCAGTCATCGGCGCCCCTCCGTGCTCGATTGCCAACTTCGTTCATCGAATCCGACGCGCCGAAGCAGCGCGGAGAATCGTGCAGTTCCCAAAACGGGATCGAAGTGGTGCTCGCCAAGCGCTCCCCAGGACATCCACGCTTCGCGTTCGTCGGCAGCGCGTTCGAGTGCGTCGAGCGCGTGCGACGTATCACGCAGTGCGAGTTCGATCATCGCTACGGTAGTGAAGCGGCCTGCGACGACCCACGGAGCGCCGCGAATCTCTCGAATCGTCGCTTTTGCCCTCTTTCGGTCGCCGAGCAATGCGTAGAGCACCCCGGCCGCTGGACGCCAGGGCGGCACGGTGCGAACCATCCTTTCGGTGATAACCCTCGCTGAGTCGCGCTGCCCGGCCTTGATGAGCGCCTCCGCCATCATGAACATGCCGGGCGGATTGACCGAGTCGATCTCGAGCGCGCGCTGGAGCTCGACAATGGCGTCATCGTTGCGACCCAACACCGACAACAGGTGGCCCGTCCACGCCGAGGCCACCGAGGAATACGGATCGAGTGCCCGGGCGCGCTCGAACTCGACGCTCGCCGCTGTAAAACGCCGCACGTTGTACAGCGTTCGGCCATACTGTACGCGCGATTGCGCGTCGGTTGAGTCGAGCTGGATCGAACGCCGGTGCGCCTCGAGCGCGCGGTCGAACTCATTGGCGTCACGGTGCGCCATCGCGAGCGCGGTGTACGCTTCCGCCTGCGTGCTGTCGAGCTGCAGCGCGCGTTGGGCGCTGGCGATGACGCGGTCGTGTACCTCGATCGATGTCTTGTTGCCGAAGATCGGCAGGAGAGACAGCGCGACAGCGAGTCCCGCGTGAGGCTGCGCATAGTTGCTGTCGAGTGCGATGGCCTGCTCGAATCGCGCGATAGCCGTTTGCACTCCCTGGCCTCGACGGTCGAGAGCGAGTTTCCCGATGAGGTAGAGATCGTAGGCCTTGGGGTTCGTTGTGCCTCGATTGCTGCTCGCCGGCGCGCCCGTGGCCACCGTGGCGCGAGATGAACGACCGCTGAGCGTGAAGCTGATCGCCCGGGTGATGGAATCCTGGACCTCGAAGAGGTTGTCGGCGACGCGGTCGAATTCATCGGACCACTTCTCGCTGTTGTCGCCGGCGTCGACGAGTTGGGCCGAAATGGTCAGGCGTCCAGCCGATGGCCGGAGCGCGCCGTGGAGTACATAGCCCACGTTGAGGTCCCGCCCGATCTCCCGGGCGTCGAGGTCAGTCCTGCCTCGATATCGGGCGCTCAACGTCCGCGACACCACCCGAAGTCCTGTCAACTTCCCTAACGCGGTCGTCAATTCGTTCGCGATGCCTTCCGCGAGGTACTCCTGCGCCGTATCGCCGCCGACGTTGAATGGGATGACGGCAAGCGTCGCGACCTGCGTCGCGCCCTCACTCGCGCGGAGCCTGGACCGCGTGGTGAACACGATTGCCGCGGCCAGCACAACCGCGGTGGCGGCCGCCGCGCGACGACGCTTCCGGCTCGAGAACTGGTTGCGAAGGCGATCAAAGGTGGACGCGGTCGCGGACGTTCCTTCAAGCACAGCAAGGATCTCGCGCGCCGACTGCGGCCTGGACGATGGAGCCTTTTCCAGGCACCGCATAACGAGGTTCACGAGGATCGGCGGACAATCGGGGCGCTTCTCGCCGAGCGGCACGGGACGCTCGCCAAGGTGAGCGGTCAGGAGTTGCTGCGGCAGGTATCCTGCAAACGGCGTCTTCCCCGCGATGACCTCGTACGCCAGGCAGCCGAACGAGTAGAGGTCGGCCCGGTGATCGAGGTCGGGATCGGCCGCGATCTGCTCAGGCGCCATGTAGGCGGGTGTGCCCAGCGACGTTCCGGCGAGCGTGTAGGTCGTCGAACCAGATCGCTCACCACTCGTGCCACTGCGTGCAGCGCTGATGGCCTTTGCGATCCCGAAATCAGTGACGACCGCGGCATCGCCGGAGAGCAGGACGTTGTGCGGCTTGATGTCACGGTGCACCACGCCGCGCTCGTGCGCGAACGCCAGTGCGCGCGCGACGTCGCGCAGGATGCTGACGGCGTTGCCTAGCGGAAGCGGATCGCGGGAGAGCCGCTCATTCAGCGAGAGCCCATCGACAAAGGGCATCGTGTAATACGGAAGTCCGTTCGACTCACCCGTCGCGAGCACGGGCACGATGTTCGCCTGCTGGAGCGATGCGGCGAGGCGGACCTCGCGCGAAAAGCGCTGCGCCGAGACGCCGGCTGCAAGGTCGGGCGAAAGCACCTTGAGCACGACGCGCCGTCCAAGGGCCTTTTCCACGGCGAGGAAGACGCGCGACATGCCGCCTCCCCCGAGCTCGCGCTCGATGGCATAGGCGTCGCCAAGGCTCGTCTGTAGCTGCGCGAGAAGGTCGTCGGACATCTTGCTCTCGTCCGTGACAGCGCGAATGTAGGATTGCAGGGTACTTCGCACTAGAAGGCCAGTGGACCACGCGGGACCGGTCCGCCACGAGCGCGATCTCGCCACAACTCTCAGGGGGCCACCTGGAACACACTGAAGTGGTCATTCTCGGCGCCGGTGTGGCCGGTCTTGCGGCCGCGGAACGACTCGTGGCCCGCGGACGCAAAGTCACGATCCTCGAAGCCCGGGATCGCATCGGCGGACGTATCTGGACGTTGCGCGAACCGGGCCTTCCGGTGCCGATCGAGCTCGGGGCCGAGTTCCTGCACGGCGAGGCGGAGGAGACGCGGGACGTCGCGCGTCGCCAGGCGTTAGGCGTCGTCGACGTCAACGGCCGCCGTTTCGCTCCGCGGCGCGGCCGGCTTCGCCGCCTCCACGACTTCGATGCGCGCATCCTGGGCCTGATGATGCGTCTCCAGGAGGACCGTGAGCCCGATCGTTCGGTCGCCGAAGCCGTGAAGCGCATTCGCTCCCTCGGCAGCCAGGATCGCGCGCTCGTAATGCGATTTGTCGAAGGATATCACGCCGCCGACCCGGCCCGGATCAGCGAGCGCTCGATCGCGGGCGGCGAAGATCCCAGGGAGATGAGGATCGCGCGTATCGACGGCGGGTACGACCGGATCGTCTACGCGCTGGCGTCGCGGGTGGCCTCGCGGATCCGCCTCGAGGCGCCGGTCAGCCGGGTACGATGGCGGGCCAGGGAAGTGGTCGTGGAATACGGCCCGGGATCATCCATCGCCGCGCGTGCCATCATCGTGACTGCGCCGTTAGGTGTCCTCGCTGCGCCTGACGGTTCACTCGGCGCCGTCAGGTTTGAACCGACGCTGCCGGCGATCGAGGGAGCCATCGGAAAGCTGGCCATGGGTGGCGTGATCAAGGTGATCTTCCGCCTCGACGAGCCGGTCTGGCTTTCAGCGAGATTCAGGGCGCGGCACGGAGACGAGCGATTCGACCGAATGGCCTTCGTGCAGTTGCTCGGCGCGACGCCGTTCCCTACGTGGTGGACACCCTATCCTGCCCAGGCGCCGACGCTCGTCGGCTGGTACGGAGGACCATCGGCGTTCAAGCTCGCCGCCGAAGGAAAAGACAGGATCATCCAGGTGGCGAAACGCGCGCTCGCCACGGCCATGGGGATGGCGCCTCGCACCGTGAACCAACACGTGCGTGAAGTCGTTATGCACAACTGGATCAGCGATCCCTGGTCACGCGGCACCTACAGCTACGTCACGGTTGGCGGATCGAGCGCAGCGGCGGTTCTGGCGCGACCCATCCAGGGAACGCTCTTCTTCGCAGGTGAACACGCGAGCTCCGGCCGGAACGGGACGGTCGATGGTGCAATCGCGTCAGGCAGGCGGGCGGCGGAGCAGGTACTACGGAAGGGTGGGAAAGGGCGAGGGTGAGGAGGGTGAGGAGGTGGGAAGGGTGCGCCCAGGCTTCGCTCCCTTCAGCCAGATTCTGAGGGCGGCGCAACGTGAGTATCGGCTAACGAAGTCGTTATGCCGCACTGATGTCCAAGCGCATAGAATGAGAGCGCCCTCGACTGTTCGCTCTCCATCAGGCTGCTGTCATGACGTTGATGTCCCGGTTTGCCGCGCTGTTCGTTTTCCTGGTCGCGCCTTCTACGGCTGCCGCGCAGTTCACCCTCGAGGCGCGGTTCGCGAGCAGGCTTCCCCCGGGCCCCCACGCCGTCGGGTTTCGCGTCGTCGAGCAATACGACGGCACCAGGCTCCAGGTCGACGCGACCGAATATGCCTTGCACGCGGATCGCTATGTCCGCGGCCGGCCCATGCAGACTCTCATATGGTATCCGGCGCGGCCGAGCGGTACCGCGGCGCCAATGCGATTTCGGGAGTACGCCGAGTTGTTCTCTGCTGACGGTAGTTTCCCGGCGTCAGGTGACGGCGCGGTGGCGGGATTGCTCGATTACCTCCACCAACGCGACTCCAGTGCGTCCGTAGTTCAACGGGAACTTGGGTCTCCGGTCCGCGCATTCCGGAACGCCGCAGCGGCAGCGGGAAAGTTTCCTGTCATCGTCTACGCGCCTGGCACGAACGCGCCGGCGTTCCTGAACGAACAGCTGGGCGAATTCCTGGCGAGCCACGGCTATATCTTCGTCGCGAGTCCGTCGTGGGGGCCGCTGGGCGAGACGGAGACGGTGGCGCGTGACCTGGAATACCTCGTTGCCTTCGCCCGGACGCTGCCTAACGCAGAGCCCACTCGCGTCGCGCTGATGGGACACAGCCTCGGCGGCGTCGCGGTCGTCATGGTCGCGGCCCGGAACCCGTCCATTTCGGTGGTGGTATCGCTCGACGGCACGATGGTCTACCAGCACAAGTACCTGCGCGACGTGGTGTCGGCACACGCGATGAAGGAATACGCGGTGCCCACGCTGTTCCTGACGCAGGCGCCGTTCGACGAGGACATGCGCGAGACGTTCAACGCCGACTCGACATTCGTGTTCTTCGACACGCTCCGGTATGCGGATGCGTGGCGTGTCAATTTCCACCGTCTCCGCCATCGCAACTTCAGCTCCGTCACCAACCGGCTCCTCACGTCCGAGGACCCGCTGGAGTTCAATCCCGACCCCGTGGTGGTCTCGTCGGATTACGACACGATGACGCGATACACCGTGAACTTCCTCAACGCGTACCTGAAGGGCGATTCGGCGGGTTTTGCCTTTCTCTCGAGGCCACCGTCGACAAATGGTTATGCGCACGACGTGGTCAGCGAGGTTCACAAGAGGGCCTGGCCGAACCGGTTCGAACTCGTCAGGCGACTGCAGTCGGCGAGCGCCGAGGATATCGCGAAGGAGAGGGAGAGGATCGTCGCCCGTGTGGGTCAGTATTCGGACCTGGACGCGGAAAGCCTGAACGACTGGGCGAAGGTGCTGGTCGTTCGACGGCCCGCGGATGCCCTCGCCGGCGCCCGCGTCATGACGACGCTGTACCCCACGTTTGCCCGGGGCTTCGTGACGGCTGGTGTGGCGGCATCGGCCGCCGCCGGTGACAGCGCGGCCGCGCGCTACTTCCGGCGCGCCTTCGAGCTCGACTCGAGCATGGTGTGGCTCAAGGGGTGGATCTCCCAGCACGGCCAGCGCTAGTCGTTACCGGAGTCCCGTAGCGCGTGTCCTACATTGGGCACGATCGTCGGACTTCGACCTTGGTGACTCGTGACTCGTGACTGGTGACTGGAAGACGACGGGCAGATGCCCAGTCACCCGTCACCAGTAACCAGGACGGCGATGGCAAACCAGGCGCGCAGGGACAAGCTCGTTGTAGCGGCGATTGCGCTGGCGGCGACGATCACGTCCCTCCGCAACGGCTTTGCGTACGACGACATCCCGATCATCGCTACCAACGAGCGCGTGCACCACCTGGCGTCGTGGTGGTCATTCTTCGGGACGTCGTACTGGCCGCCGCAATACGGTGAGTCGCTGTACCGGCCACTGTCGATGCTCGCCTATGCCCTGGAATGGGCGATCGGAGGAGGCAGGCCCATGGTGTTTCACGCGGCCAGCATCGTGTTGTTCATGCTGCTGGCCGTCCTGGTCCTCATGCTGCTGCGTGAACTGCTCGACGAACGTGCCGCGCTCGCCGGCGGAGCGATCTTTGCCGCTCACCCGGTGCACACCGAGGCGATCGCGAACGTGGTCGGCCAGGCCGAGCTGCTGGCGGCGATCGGCGTGGTTGGCGCAATGGTCGTGTACCTTCGCGCGCGACGCGCTGGCGGTCCTGCAAGCGGCCAGGCGTTAGGCATCGCTGCCCTCTACGCCGCTGCCTCGCTGTCCAAGGAGCACGCCCTCTTCCTGCCGCTCCTGATCGGCGCCGCGGAGCTGGTGCTGCACCGGGATACTCCGGGGCGCGCTCGTACCATGAAACTGCTGGCGTTGCTCGCGCTCACCGGAGCGGCCGTGCTTGGAGCCAGAACGGCCGTACTGGGATCGCTCCTTGGCGAGCAGAATCCGGTCGAGATGGATCCATCCGCGCGGCTGTGGATGATGCTGCGCGTGGTGCCCGAGTGGGTGCGACTGCTCGCCTGGCCGGCGCACTTGTCGTCCGAATACGGGCCACAGCAGATCGAGGTCATTGACGGACCGACCGCCATCGGAGTAATCGGGATCGTCTTCCTGCTGGCGTTCGTCGCGAGTCTTGTCGTGTGCCTCACGCGGCAGCGCGCCGCTTCGTTCGGGCTGGCGTGGCTCGCGATCACGTTCGTGCCCGTGAGCAACCTGGTCTCTGGCGTGGTGCTGCAGGAGCGGACGCTGATGCTCCCCAGCGTCGGCTTCGTGGTCATCCTTGGCGCCGCATTCGCGTGGGTGTGGGGAAGGGGATCGGCCGCGAGGCATCGTTATGCGCTCATGTCGCTGGTCGCTCTGCTGCTGGTCGCTGCCGTCCTCCGAAGTGCTGTGCGAAATCCGGCCTGGCGCGACAACCCCACGCTCTTCGCGCAGATGGTGAAGGACGCGCCGCTCGCCTATCGCGCGCACTACCTCTACGGGAGCGAACTGTTCAACCTCAACCGCCCCGCTGACGGAGAGCGCGAACTGCGCCAGGCGATCGCGCTGGGTCGCAACGACTCGGACCCATACAATTTCCTCGCCACGAAGTACCGCGAGGCACGACTCTACACGCAGGCGATTCCGCTCTATCGTCAGGCGCTCGACATCCGTCCGGGCCGGCCGGACTCGAGGTTCGGCCTTGCCCTCTCACTGCTGGAGACGGGAGAAGCCCTCGGCGCGCGAGCGCAGGCCGATACCGGCCTCGCGTCAGGTCAACTCAAGTCGTACTTCGAATGGGTGCGCACGCGCGCCGACAGCGCGCTGCTTGCGCGCGGACCGGGGTGACGGAAGGGCCGGTCTAGCGAGCCTGACGTTGGCGCTTCTGGCGCCACTCGATCCAGCCCAGCACGACGAGCATCACGGCGACGACGACGGCAAGTCCGATCCCGGAAAGCAGGACGACGCCCATCGGGCGTTCCATCGTCCTCAGCACCCATGGCCTGAGGGGCGTGTCGATCCCGACCAGCACGAACATCGCGAAGACCTGCACCGCGATCGGAAGGCCGAGAATGATCAGGGGCCCGGGAGCAGACGGGTGCGCGAGTGGTGCCGGCGCAGCGGCGTGGGGAGAGGGGGTAGCGTGCATACCAAGCCGACGAACCGGCGGCGCCGAGGTCACGATGGCGCCCGGTTTCGTCACACCCGACATTCACGGTACCCATGCTCCTCCGTCTCAAGGACGCAGCAACCCTTCTGTCGCTAGGAACGCTGCTCGCTGGTGCGAGTTGCGCAACCGCCCAGGACCGCCAGGACCCAGGTGTCATGCGGAACGCGCGTGGCCTCCGGTTGGTCGCGGTGATGGATGCCAGCCAACCCACGGTGCGCATCGTGCTGCCGGGCGCGGCGACATCGGATTCGTCCATCAAGGTGCTCGTGCCCGAGCACGTCACAGTCGTCAGGCACGGCGACACGACCGCCACGCACCTCTTCCTCCCCGGTCCTGGCAATGTCGAACGGCCGGCGTGGCGTTCGTTCCGCCATTCGCTCGAGTATCGCAGGACGCTGCCTGACGAGATCGACATGGTGTTCCGCGCCACGCTCGAGGAGAACGGTGTCAGGTTCACGTACGAGTTCACCAACCGGTCGTCGGTCACGTTCGACATGATCACGGCCGTGACCGACCCGCGCCTGACAGGGCGCTTTCATGACGTTCGCCTGGAGCGCACGTACGTTCACCGCGCGGAAGGCCTGGATCTTCTCGCCTCGGAGTTTCCTGACCGCCTTGCGATGCCGATGGAGCGCTGGCTGCCCGCGCGAGTCCTGGCGTCGTTCACGTGGCCGGTGCCGGGGCAGCGAGTGGAACGGCGCGGCGACGGCATCACGTATTACAACACGTCGCGGCCAGTCGACGTACCGGTCATCCTCACCCGCTCGGTGGACGGCGAGTGGATCGCGGCCAGCGTATCGAAATCGCCGGGGAATGTGTGGAGCAATCCGCAACTGACGTGTCAGCACGTCGACACGCAGGCCTCGCTCGGACCGGGCCAGCGGATCACGCTGGAGGTGAAGCTGCTGGTGATGCGCTCGTCGCTCGAGGATGCACTCGAGGAGGCGCTCCGCGTGCGTGAGTCGATGAGGTAATGGCACCGGCCGTTCCGGACGGCGTACAAATGGTGACTGGTGACTGGTAACTGGTAACTGGTGACTGGTGGATGGCGGCCGCCGCAGGTCATCGAACGCAGATGCACCCGGAGCATGGAAAATGTCGAGCTATGACTACCTCATCATCGGCGGCGGAATGACCGCCGATGCAGCGGTGCACGGAATTCGCGAGCTCGACACATCGGGGACTATCGGGCTCATCTCATCGGATCCGGACCCACCGTACAGCAGGCCGCCACTCTCGAAGGCGCTCTGGAAAGGCGACCCCGAGACGTCGGTCTGGAAGGGCACCGAATCGCTGGGCGTCGAGCTGCAGCTCGGCCGCACGGCGACTTCAATCGATCCGGCATCACACGTCGTCAAGGACGACCAGGGAGAGGAGCACGAATACCGGTCGCTTCTGCTGGCGACAGGTGGCGCGCCACGGGCCCTGCCTTTCCCGGCCGATGGCGTGATCTACTACCGCACGTTTCGCGATTACCGCGCGCTACGCGAGCTGTCGGACCATCGCGAACGCTTCGTCGTGCTCGGTGGCGGTTTCATCGGCAGTGAGGTCACCGCCGCCCTCCGCATGAATGGCAAGCAGGTCACCGCTGTCGTGCCGGAGCAGGGAATCTGCGCGCGAGTGTTCCCCGCCGACCTGTCGCGCTTCGTGACTGATTACTATCGCGAGAAGGGCGTCGACGTTCGCCCCGATACGCTTTCGTCGTCGGTTGAACGGAGCGGCGATGGTTTCACGGTTGGCCTGAAGGGCGGTGAATCGCTCGAGGCCGACGCGGTGGTGGCTGGACTCGGCATCGTCCCAAACGTGGCGCTGGCGACGTCGATGGCGATCGCGGCCGAAGACGGCATCGACGTTGACGACCGGCTCCGGACGTCGGTGGATGGTGTGTTCGCCGCCGGCGACGTCGCGCGATTCGAGAATCCCGCGTTAGGTATCCGCCTGCGGGTGGAGCACGAGGACAACGCGCTGACGATGGGGAAGGCGGCGGGCCGCTCGATGGCCGGTGACGAAACTCCCTATACCCACCTGCCTTTCTTCTATTCGGACCTGTTCGATCTCGGTTACGACGCCGTCGGTTTGCTCGACTCTCGCCTCGAGACGTTCACGGACTGGGCGGAGCCCAACCGCCAGGGCGTGATCTACTACCTCGACAAGGGCCGTGTGCGCGGGGCGCTGCTGTGGAACGTCTGGGGCAAGGTTGACGATGCGCGGGCCTTGATCGCCGAGCCGGGCCCGCACAGCCGTGATAGCCTTCGGGGCCGGATCACCGGGTAAGACATTTCAACACGGAGAACTCGGGGAATCGATCCTCACGGATACTTCAACTGCCGGTACTGCAAGTTATCGCGGATTGTGCGAATGACCGCGGATGAAGCAGCAACGGGTTTAAGATCATCCGTATGACGCGGTTAAAAAATGGCACGGAGCGCGGCTCCCACGCCGCCGAGTGATTTCGCGATCGCCAGGAAGTCCATCGTCATCCCCACGGCCCAGTGGATGAAGATCCCCGGGACGCAACTCCCGGCCCTGAGCGCCAGCGACCCCAGGACCATCGCCGCGCCTAACGCGCCGAAAGTCTCGGGCAGCGGCTTGTTGAAGTGGACCATGACGTACGGGATCGCCATGATCAGGAGGGCGTTGTAACCGAACCGCCTGAAGAGCGCGAAGGTGAGGAAGCCGCGGAAAAAGAACTCGACGCCCATGAACTGCGCGCCGTAGAGCAATTCATAGCCCCAGAAGGCAGCCCCACCGTCCACGGCGCCGTGATAGAACGGGTACTTCCGCTGGAACGACGCCTGCGTCGCCGCCCAGAAGATCAGCGGCAGCATGAGGAGGTACAGCGCGCCGTACATCGGCAGGTGCTTGCCGATCCCGCGCCACCGCCAGCCATAGTTCGCGAGTGGCTCGCGGAACACGAACGCGATGATGGCGAACGGCACGAGCACGCGCAGCACGATGGACGACAGTCCCCAGTGCACGAAGGGCGCCATGTCGGCGTGCCCGCCCAGCCAGGCGTCGGCGACAGGCTGGAACCGGGTCTCCATGGCCGATCCCCGGTACGACTCGGGCTTCCCGAAATACTGGAAGACCACAAGGAGCAGGATCGACACAATGAAGACGGTCGTCGTGCGCCTATCGAGTGACGCGGCACCGGCCGGCGGCTCGGGAAAGAACGCCGCGATTCGATCCGGCGCGGACGCGGTCGCCGAAGAAGCGTCCTGGCGCGCCTTGCGACGAGCGCTCACGCGAGGACCGTCCCGTGTCGGATCAGCATGCGGCGCAATTAACGAACCGCGATGCGCCGCGGCAATTCCAGATTGGCGTCACCAGGACTATGATCCGGCGCCCCAACCATGGTGCCTCACGTGACCGGTCAGCCACGCCCTGGTTTGCGCTACGTGTTCGCGCTCGTCCTGGGCGCGACGGCGATGTTCGGAATACCGGGCGCGGCGCTCGCGCAGCCTGCCTGGCGGCCGCGCCTGCAGCTCGACAACGACGTCTACAATTTCTGGACTCGTCACACGCACCGGCCTGACGAGGAATACACCAACGGCGTGCACGCCTCGCTCGAGTCGTCCACCGCGCCGTGGTGGGGGAGGCAGTTCGCTTCCGGGGTCCCGGATTGCGCCGGTGCACCACGCACCGGCACCTGCCGTTCGACGATCGTGACGTTAGGCCAGGACCTGTATACCCCGAACCTCCATCGCGCGCCGTACACGGTCGACGACTGGGAGCTCGAGCGCCCCTATTTCGCCTGGCTCTACCTGTCGGGAACGGCGCGGGTTTCCTCGTCGCGCGTGTTGCACGCGACCAGCCTGTCGATCGGCGCGACTGGACCGCCGGCAGGAGGGGCGCTGGCGCAGAGCGTCGCGCACCGCATCGGGTTCAACGAGCAGGCGACGGGGTGGGAGACGCAGATTGGATTCGAGCCCGGCGTGATCGCCGAGTATCGACAGTCGCGGCTGCTCGTGAGGCAGGGGGGTGAGCGTGGCCTGGCGTTCGACGTGTTGCCCGAAGCGGCCGTCTCGCTCGGGAACATCAGGACACACGCTGAAGCCGGCGGCGTCGCGCGCATCGGATGGAACCTCTCGCATCCGTGGCATTCTCCCGATTGGCGGGGACGGGCGCCCGGAGAGTGGTGGGTCTCCGCCGGTGGTCGCGCACTGTACGTCGCGCGCGACATGTCCCTCGATGGCACGTTGCGGAATCCCGATCGCCACGTCGAACGGGTGGCCGGCATCCGGCAGTACGAGTTTGGGGCCGGGATTCGCGTGCACTTCCTGAGCCTCGAATACCGCGCCGTCACGACGTCGCGCGAATATCGGACCGGTCCCGGGCATCACACGTACAGCTCCATGATTGCCTCGCTAACGCCCTTTTGAGTTGCTCGTCGCACTCTGAAGGTTCGGAATACATCGAAGGCTCGTGGTTTTTTGAACGCGGATCACGCGGATCAGGCGAATCCACGCGTTTTTTTTTGTTGGAGGGGAGAGGGGCACAACAAGCAGTTTTTCCGCCTTCATTCGCCAGTTTCCGCCCTTATCCGCGTCACAAAAACGCTCGTGTTGTCGGATCGCAGCCGGGACGCGAAGCAGCCACAGAGGCCCCGGTTTCGTGGCGAACTTGGTGACGCAAAGTACTTGACAGAGGCGCGGCGCCCGGCCAGACTTCGAGCGTGAACCAGATTCGCAGCGCACCGCAACGCGCCGAAGCGGAGCAGCCTCCCGCGCCGGCGCTGCACGACCGCGCGCTCGACAACCTGACCTTCATCCGGCAGGCGATGGAGCGCGCTGGTTCGTTCACGGCGGTGTCCGGAACGGGTATCGTGGCGATCGGCGTGATCGCGCTGGCCGCGGGTGCGGTGGCGGCTCGTCAGGCATCCGCGAACGCATGGCTCAGTACCTGGGTAGCGGCCGCGGCGGCCGCGGTCGTGATCGAGCTTTCGCTGACGGCCCGAAAGGCGCGGGCGCTCGGGCTCCCGATGGATTCAGGGCCGGGAAGGAAGTTCGCGCTCGCGTTCACGCCGACGCTGCTGGCCGGCGCGATCCTGACGGCCGCGCTCACGCCGTCAGCGCCCCGCGACCTTCTGGTTGGTACGTGGCTCCTGCTGTATGGCGCCGGTGTCACGGCAGGCGGCGCGCTTTCGGTCCCGGTGGTCCCGGTGATGGGCGCCACGTTCATGGCGGCCGGCGTTGCAGCGTTGGCGCTGCCTGCGGCCGCGGCGAACTGGATGATGATCGCCGGATTCGGCGTTGTTCACATCGTGTACGGATTCTTCATCGCAAGGAGGTACGGTGGGTAAGCGCAGCGCATTGGCGGATGACCGCCGGAGGGGAGGTGCGACGGGTGGTCGAGAAATCCCGGCTCCCCCCAAGGTGGAACGCGGCAAGGCGGAGGCGCAGCCCGCGGCCCTCGACCGGCTGATTCACGAACGCCAGCGGCTCGGGATCGTGAGCGCGCTCGCCGTCAACGAGTCACTTTCGTTCAACGAACTGAAGGAACTGATGCAGACGACGGACGGGAACCTGAGCGTCCACGCCCGGAAGCTTGAAGACGCGGGTTACATCGCGTGCCGGAAATCGTTCGAAGGGAGGATGCCGCGGACCGACTATTCGCTGACGGCCGCGGGAAGGCGTGCGCTCGAGCGCTACCTCGATCACATGGAAGCGATCATCAAGGTGACACGAAACAGATGAGGTCAGAGGTCAGAGCTCAGAGTCCAGAGAACGCCGGACCGCGCCATGTGGCCATCATCATGGATGGAAACGGGCGCTGGGCGAACCAGCGCGGCCGCCCGCGTACCACGGGTCACCTGGCTGGTGCAAAGACGGTGCGCACCATCGTCGAGCATGCGCGCCGTTCAGGGATCTCGGTCCTGACGCTCTACGCATTTTCATCGGACAACTGGCGTCGTCCTGGCGACGAGGTCGGCGCGCTGATGTCGCTCTTCCGGCGTTACCTCGCGGGGGAGGTGCCGCGGTGCGTCGAGACGGGAATCCGGCTCACGGTCGTCGGTCGCCGCGATCGATTGGCTCCGGCGCTGGTGAAAGCCATCGAGGCCGCGGAAGATGCCACGCGTCATTGCTCGGCGATGCGGCTCCGCATCGCGGTCGACTACTCGTCGCGTGACGCCATCGTTGCCGCTGCAAAGCAGGCTCGCGGGCGCTCGCTCACGCGCGAGCGGTTCGCCGCGGCGCTTGCCGCCGTCACTCACGACCATGACGCGGGAAACGACGTGGACCTGCTGATCCGCACCGGCGGCGAGCAGCGGCTGAGCGACTTCCTGCTCTGGGAGTGCGCTTATGCGGAGCTGGTCTTCTCGCGCCGGCTCTGGCCGGAGTTCACGACGCGTGACCTGGATGCGGCGCTGATCGAATTCGCGCGTCGCGATCGTCGGTTTGGGGGAGTCGAGGCGGCTGCAGGCTAGTTCCCGAGCGCGTGGTCAGACCGGAGCAGGTGAGAGCCTCGGAAAAGCATTTGCACGCGGGGAACGCGGAGGTTTCGCGGAGGATGACGGTGCTTCGTCAGGCTTCCTCCGGGCAGGCACGGTAGCCCATCACCTTAAGCGAACCGCTAACCTGTCGTAGAGCGAGTCAGGTGGCTGCGTGCGGTCAGTACTTTTTCCCTTGCCTCTTCCACGCTCGCACCGACGGCGGAAAGATGGCCCATCTTCCGGCCCGGGCGCGCGCTGGCCTTGCCATACAAGTGAAGTCGCACGTCGGGCACCTTGAGGGCTGACTCGAAATCCGGCTCGCCGTTACCCCAGAGATCACCCAGCAGGTTTGCGATCGCGCAGGGGCTCAGGGCATCCACCGAGCCTAACGGCAACCCGCACACCGCGCGTACGAACTGCTCGAACTGGCTCGTCGACGCGCCGCGCTCCGAGTGGTGATACGAATTATGCGGTCGAGGCGCGAGCTCGTTCACCAGCAATCGCCCGTCCGTGGTGAGGAACATCTCCACCGCGATCAGGCCGACAATGCCCATGCTCGCCGCGATGCCCTCCGCCACTCGCATCGCCTGGTGGGACACGTCGGGTGGCAGCATGGCCGGCCACGTCGACCAGTCGAGCACCCCCGACTCGTGATGATTGATCGCCGGCGCATACGTCGCCATCGAGCCGTCCTCGCGGCGCGCGACCATCACCGACAGCTCCAGCTCGAGGTCGAGGAACTGTTCCACCAGCACCGGACCGCCGCCTAACGTCTTCCACCCGCCGGCGGCCTCGTCGGGCCGGCCGACGCGCGCCTGCCCCCGGCCATCGTATCCGCCCACGGGCTTCTTGAGCACTGACCGCCCCAGCGTGGCGACGGCCTCCGTCGCCTCCGCGGCCGTCGCCGCCGACCGCCATGGGCCGAGCGGGAAGCCGTTCGCATCCAGCCACGTGCGCTGCCGCAGCCGGTCCTGGACGATGACGACCGCTTCGGCCGAGGGGCGCAGGGGGACGATCTCCGCGACGGCGGCCAGCGCGTCGGCGCCGATCTGCTCGATCTCGAGCGTCACCACGTTCACGCCACGGGCCAGTTCGGCGGCCGCGGCCGCGTCGCCGAACGGCGCGGTGATGGTGCGGCTCGCGATCGCCCGAGCCGGGCACTCCGGGTCGGGGTCGAGGACGTGCACGTCGTAGCCTAACGATCGCGCGGCGTACCCTGTCATCCGGCCCAGCTGCCCGCCGCCCAGGAGGCCGATCGTGGCCCCCGGCAGGATCACCTTCACGGCAGCGATTGCGTCAGCACCTCGTCGCGGCGCGCGTCACGCCAGGCCCGCAGCCGTTCCCGGACCTCCGGATGCTTCAGCGCGACGATTTCGGCGGCGAGGATGGCGGCGTTGATCGCGCCCGGCTTGCCGATCGCCAGCGTTCCGACGGGCACGCCGGCCGGCATCTGCACGATGGACATGAGCGCGTCCGTGCCCTGGAGCGCTGTCACCGGCATGGGCACGCCTAACACGGGCACCAGCGTCTTGGAGGCCGTCATTCCCGGCAGGTGCGCCGCGCCACCGGCCGCGGCGATGATCACCATCAGCCCGCGGCCCTCGGCGGCGCTCGCGTATTCGAACATCCAGTCGGGCGTGCGGTGCGCCGAGACGATCTTCGTCTCGTAAGGCACGCCGAGGGCGTCGAGGGTCGAGCAAGCGTGCTGCATGTGCTCGTGGTCGGTCTTCGAGCCCATTATGACGCCAACCAGCGGAGCAGTCATTTTCGGGATGTCGATGGATGCTGACAACGATAACCGCCGGTACGGCCGAACACGGATTACGCAGATTGCACGAAAAAACTCTGATGGAGCAAGCGGTGATGGGCCCACCAACCATCGCGAGGCAACAACCTGCCTTTTTGCGGGCCCTTCACCGCTTGCTCAACAGCGTTTGTCTGCGTAACCGGCGTGATCCGCGTTCCGGCGGTACCTGCGGAAATCGTGGTTAAAGCTTGGGATGTTTTTCGTGCCAGTTCGTGGCTCGCTGATACGCATTGGCCACCGACAGAATCTTGTCATCGGCGAACAGCGCGCCGATGATCGTCGTGCACATGGGCTGCGAGTGTTCACCTTCCGACATCATGTACGGGAACACGACCGCCGGGTGTCCCGTCTGGTTCGTCAAGCCGACATCGCCGTTGCCCGTGAGGTACATGTCGAAATCCTTCATCACGGCGGCCATCTCGTGAATGAGGATGTACCGGCGCCGCTGCGCCTGCATGAAGTCGAGCGCCGGCGTCGTCCGCGCACGCGCGAAACGACTCACCGCTGATCCGGGGCTGTCATCACCACCTGGACCACGACCGCCGCCGCCTCCGCCGCCGCCGCGGCGGCCGCTGTCTGGAGTCGCGGCGCCGGGTGCGACGGCAGCGCCGGGTACAACGGGTGCGCCGCCACCGCCGCCACCGCCACCGCCGCCACCACCACCACGGCCTCGGCCCGTCGCGGCGAGCACCGAGTCGACGTATTCAGGCGGGAGCGTGGCGATGTACGAATCGAACGCCGCTGCTGATTCGACGCCGAGCCCACTGATGTTGCCGGAGTTCGGACGTTCGGGCATGGGCTTGAGCTGGGCGCCGAGTTCGCGGAGCTTGGCGACGAGCGCCGGCGGAGCGCCCCCTTGGTTAGGCGCCCGGTCGTCATAGCCGATCCTGAGTTTCGACAGGTCGATGTTCCGCTCGAAACGGAAAGGCGCGGTGACGGTGGCCGGGTCCTTCTCATCAGCGCCGTGAATCGTGTTGAAGACGAGGGCGCAATCTTCGACCGTCCGGCATAACGGGCCAACCTTGTCCATGCTCCAGGCGAGCACCATTCCACCATAACGACTCACCCGGCCGAAGGTCGGACGCAGCGCGCTCAACCCGCAGCGGATCGATGGCGACACGATCGATCCTTGCGTCTCCGTGCCGATGCCGAACGCCACGCACCCCGCGGCGGTGGCGGAGCCGGGGCCTGCTGATGAGCCGCTCGATCCCTGCGTCAGGTTCCACGGGTTCTTTGTCTGCCCGCGATACCACTGGTCGCCCTGCGCAAAGAGGCCCGTCGCGAGCTTCGCGATCAGCACCGCGCCGGCGTCGCGAAGCCTGATGTACACTTCCGAGTCGACGTCGATGACCTGGTCCTGGTGCGCCTTCGATCCCCAGGTCGTCTTCGTGCCACGCACCGCGAACAGGTCCTTGATGCCGTACGGAATGCCGTGCAGCGGACCGCGATACCGGCCGGCCTTGATCTCGGCGTCGGCCTGCTGCGCCGCTTCGCGCGCCTGACCCTCGAGGATCGACACCGCGCAGAGCAGGGTCGGGTCGAGCCGCTTCATCCTGTTCAGGTAGATCTCGGTGAGTTGCACCGACGAGATCTTTTTCGATTGCAGCAATGCCGCAAGTCGGTGAGCCGGGAGGAATGCGATTTCCTCTTCTGATGTCGGCACCGGGCCTCGCCACGGTTCAACGGTGAAGCGCGCACGCTCGAAGGCTTCGCGCCCGCGCTCGCGCGCGATTTTCTCCAGGTACGAACCCGTTCCACCGGGATACGGCTGGAAGACCAGCGCCGGCGGCTCACCGTTCCCGAGCGGGCGAGGCGGCGGTGGTGGCGCTGCCTGGGCACCACCGCGGCCAGTTCCCTGTGCCGTTAGGCTCGAGGGCAACGCCGCGACGGCCGCCGTCGCGATTGCGTTTCGGACGAAGCTGCGCCGATCCACGCCATGTTCCTCCGTGGCGTTGTCCACAACAGGCGTGATCCCGGTGTCGTCCGTCGTGCTCATGGTCGCTCCTCTCGTCTGAAGGCGAAAAACGGCTGGCTGGAAAGGTGGTGTCGTGCGAAGCCCGGTTCAACGCGATCCGCGACTTACTTGCAGGAATCCCCGGAGCCGGATGTCGCGCGAGGACCCGCCTACCATGATACGGATCGAACCCTCCTCCACAACGCGCCGGCCGTCCTGGTCGCGGAAGGCCAGGTGCCGTGCGGCATTGATCGAAAACGAAACCCGGAGGCTCGCGCCGGGCTTGAGCCGGACGCGCTCGAAGCCTCGAAGCTCCTGTACCGGCCGCGCGACCGAGGCGAGTACGTCACGAATATATAGTTGCGCCACTTCGTGACCTTCGCGCGTGCCGGTGTTCCTCACCACGAAGCTGACCGTCGCCGAATCAGAGGGTCCGATCGTGTCCGGCTCGATGCGCAGCGAATCGTACTCGAAGGTGGTGTAGCTCAGGCCGAACCCGAACGGGAAGAGCGGCTGCCCGGTGAGGTCGAGGTAATCGTCCCCACGGCCCGTCGGCTTGTGATTGTACACGAGCGGGAGTTGCCCCTCCTCGATCGGGAACGTGATCGGCAGCCGGCCGGATGGATTCACGTCTCCGAACAACACGTCCGCGACGCCGTGCCCTCCCTCTTCACCCGGGTACCACGCCATCACCACAGCACCCACGCGATCGATCCAGCGCGACATCGTGATCGCGCTGCCGCCGACCAGCACGACGACGACTGGTTTTCCGGTCGCGGCCACCGCGTTGATCAACTCTTCCTGTCGCCCGGGCAAGGAAAGTCGCGCGCGATCCCGGAACTCGCCCTCCTCGATTCCAGCTACCACAACCGCGATATCGCTGGAGCGCGCCAGCGTTACCGCGTCACGTATCCGTGTTTCTGACTCGTCAGGCGCACCATGGTCCCAGACGAGCCGAAGGCGCGCGTTGCCCGTGCTCTCGAAGTACTCGAGACGAAAGTCGTGCGGCCCCGGCGTCAGGTTCGCGTCGACGAGCCAGGTCCGGAACGATTCCTTGCGCCAGTTGTCGATGAGCAGGCGCCCGTCGATCCAGAGTCGATAGCCATCGTTTCCTTCGATGCCGATGCGCTTGACGCCGCCGCCGCCCGCCGGCACGCGCAG
>Ga0111539_10001861_pt1 | contig 28024 bp, 21 predicted proteins | sample RhiMethybrSRZTD1_FD_79667 | JGI IMG/M metagenome (GOLD analysis project Ga0111539, IMG submission 79667) | Populus rhizosphere microbial communities from Tennessee, USA - Rhizosphere MetaG P. TD hybrid SRZTD1 (version 2) (version 2) | ecosystem: Host-associated > Plants > Roots > Rhizosphere >...
GGACGCCGCGCACGACGTTGTCGCGTCCCGCGCCGCGGAATCCAGGCCACTCGGCTTCCGTGGTCCCGCTCGCTGTGGCCGCGGCCATGGCCTCGGGCATCTTCGTAGCGCCCGCGGCCGCCGCGGGCGGAGCGGCTGGAGTTGGCGCAGCCGTCACCGGCGGCACCGTCGGTGGTGCTCCCGGCGTCGTGGGCGCGGGCGCGATCGCCGGCGCAGCGGGCGGAGTTGCCGGCGGCGGCAAGGGATCCTTCTCGGCGGCCGCCTGCGCCAGCAGGCGGTCCTCGGGCGTCGGCGTCCATCGCCAGTGCAGATCCGAGTGCCCGCCGCCGCTCATGCCGCCGGTCCTGATGAGCGTAAACCCACCGCACGCGATCAGAATGGCTGTCCCAATCGTCGCGGCCCGAAGCCCAGTGGACAGGCGGCGGCCGATGACCGCGCCGGCGACCAGGGCGAGGCACAGCACGGGCGTGCCGAACACCGGGAGCAGCATGCCCATCGCCCCGCCCGCGATCGACGGGTGCACGACGCGTTTCGTTGCGATGAGCGCGACGACGGCGAACAGAATCACGCCCACACGCTCCAGCCAGGGCGCCCGGCTGAACAGGAGCCACCACAGGACGACCGCCAGCGCGCAGCCGAGTCCGCCGAACACCGCATACATGCCGATGTCGGCGGGAAGCAGGCGGGGGGCGACGAACCAGAGCAGCGCCAGGAGTATCCCGAGAGTCACGCCCGGCCAGAGTCGAAGCGGCTTCGATTGGGCGGGTTGATTGGACTGAGCAACAGCCATGACTGATTTACTCCGATCGCAAAGCCTGCACCACGTCAACGCGCGAGGCGCGGGCGGCCGGCAGGAGCGACGCGATGATCGCCGCGGCCAGGAGCAACGTCGCGGCGCCGAGCACCGGCAGCACGCCGGGCAGCGGCAGGTTGTCCACTGATCTCGCGGCAATCCAGGCGAGCGCGTACCCCCCGGCGGCGCCGGCCGCGATCCCGATCGCCGCAATGCCCGTCCCCTCCGACAGGACGCGGGCCAGAAGCTGCCGCGGCGCCGAGCCGACGGCGAGACGTACCCCGAACTCTCTCGTCCGCGCGCTCACTGAGAACGCCAGCACGCCGGCGATGCCGACCACGGCGATGAGCAGTGCCACGCCGGCGAACCCGGAAAACACGAATGCCTTCAGCCGCTCGGGCGCCAGCACATCGGCGCGCACGTCGGCCAGCGTCTCGGCGCGCTCCACGGGTTGTTCCGCCGACATCCCCCGGATGATCTGTGTCACCGGCGTCACGAGTGCGTGCGGGTCGCCGCTCGCGTGCACGAACAGCCGCCCGGCGAACGGCATCTGCCGGAACGGGTGATAGATCGTGAGCGCGGGCCCGGGCACGATGCGCTCGTCATCCGCGTCGGCGGCGATGCCGACGATGCGGCGTGGCTGGGGCTTGCCGAAGTACGGGTCGGTCCACCACAGGCGGCGATCGAGCGCGTCGCCATCGGGAAACATCTGCTCGGCGATGCTCCGACTGACGATGACGACCAGCTCGTTCCCGCGCCGGTCGTCGTCACTGAAATCGCGGCCGGCGATGATCGGCACGCCGACCGCGGCGAAGAAGCCCGGGCCGACATTGCGCAGGCGCGCGTGCGGATCGTCGGTGGCCGACCCGCGGCCCTCGACCGTGAAGCGAAAACCTGGCCCGGCATTGCCCGCATCGCGCCACGGCACGACATTGCCGACCGCGACGCGTTCCACGCCAGGGAGCCTTTCGACGCGCGCGGTCGCCTCCTCGAAGAAGGCGATCGACTGCTGGCCGAACGCCTCGATCGGCAGCGGGACGTCCACCGCGAGCACCTGGCGCAGGTTGTAGCCGGTGCTCGCCGTTTGCAGCGCGACGAGCGCGGCGAGGATCGCGCCCGCCCCGGCGAGCAGCACGAAGGACAGTGCGATCTGTGTGACTGCGAATGCGCGCAGCCGCCGATTGGTGCCCGGCGTGAGGCGAAGCCCGTGAGGGACCGCCCACCCTCGACTCGCCGGAGCGGAGGCGGTTGACGCCGGCAGCCTCGGGATGTACGCGAGCAGCACGGCGGCCGCCATCGCGAGTGCGGCGCCAACCCACAGCAGGCTTGCGTCCACGGTCACGTCCAGCGCGCGCACCGAGAAGCGCGCGGCGTAGCGGCCGACCACGCTCACGAGCGGACGAGCAAGCGCCACGCCGAGCACCGCGCCCGCCCCGCAGAGCAGCGCGCTCTCGGCGAGCAGCGTCCGCCTCAGTGCGGCCGGGCTCGCGCCAAGGGCGGCGCGGACCGCCAGCTCGCGCTCGCGCCGGACCGACCGCGCCAGGATCAGGTTCGCGACGTTGGACGCCGCGATCGCGAAGACCACGCCGGCCGCCGCGAGCAGCATCAGCAGGATCGTCCGAGCCGGCGCCGTAATCTGATCGCGCAGCGGAGTAACCGCGAGGTCGATCTTCGCGCTCGCGGGGTACGCCCCGGGGTGCCGCAGCATCATGGCGGCGTGAGCGGCGGCGAGCTCGTCGCGCGCCGCTTCGAGCGTGGCGCCCGGAGCGAGCCGGCCGAAGAGCTCCGTCATCCGGTGTGTCCGTGACGTCTCCATCGTGGCGTCGAGGTGATGCGGGCTCGTGACCACATTGGCGATGATCTCGGTCTCCTCCGGGTAGGGCACCGCCGGCTCCAGAACACCGATCACCCGGGCGCTCCGCGAGCCGAGACGGATGGTCCTGCCGACCACAGAAGGATCGCTCTCGAGCGACGAGCTCCAGAAGCGATGGGTCAGCACCGCGACGCCCGCCGCGTCAGGGCCATCGTCCGAGGGTTCGATGAGCCGGCCGAGCACCGGGCGAAGCCCCATCACTTCGAAGAACGACCCGCCGACGACGCCCGCGCGGACGGTGCGCGGCTCGCCGAAGCCGGCCAGCGTGAAGTCGATGGTGGAGAAGTCGCCAAAGGCACTGAACGTGCTCACGCTCGATCGCAGGTCGCGGATTTCCGAAACGGAGAACGTGGCGTTCTCGGCGCCGATCCCGAGCGCGCGTTGACGGATGTAGACCAGCCGGGCTTCGTCGCGATTGACGAGCGGGCGAAGGAGCACCTGGCGGACGACGCTGAAGATCGCGGCGTTGGCGCCAATGCCGAGCGCGAGCGTGACGATGACGGTGGCCGCGAGGCCCTTCGCGTGTCGCAGCGACCGCATCGCCACACGCAGGTCCTGCCAGGAGGCTTCTGCCACGCCGAGCCAGCGCGGCTGCCAGATGGCGCGCATGGACTCGCGCATCAGCGTCACGTTGCCGAACTCGCGCAACGCCGCCAGCCGCGCGGCGTCAGGATCCTCGCCGCGCTCGATCCGCTCCTTCACGCTGAGGGCCATGTGGCCGCGGATCTCGTCGTCGAATTCGATCGGGTCCGGACGCATTCGCTACTCTTTGTTGGCCTGCACCGGGTTCATGACGCGGCTGATCGCGTCGACGAGCTGCGACCAGCGGTCCTGCTCGCGCACGAGCTGCGCCTTGCCGGCGGCGGTGAGCTGGTAGTACTTCGCCTTCTGGTTGGCCTCGCTCACGCCCCACTCGGCTTTCAGCCACCCGCGCTTCACGAGGCGGTGCAGCGCGGGGTAGAGCGAGCCGGTCTCGACTCTGAGGAGGTCGTCCGACTGCGCCTGGATGGCCTGGCCGATGCCGTGGCCGTGCTGCGATCCCCACTGAAGGGTCCGCAGGATGAGCATGTCGAGCGTGCCCTGGAGCAGCTCCAGGCGGCGGTCGTCGGGCGGCTTGGCCATAGATGTAGAGAGTCTACGGCTATAGACGTAGGGCGTCTACGGCTTGTTCCACGGCGAGTCGCGCAAGTCCTGCTTACCGGGCCCAGTTCACGACGAGCGTGATGCCGATCGCCGGTGCGGCCTCGACGAACCCGTTCAGCAGGAACCGCTCGCCGTCATCCGACATGTCGTACGGATACGCGTCGAGCCTCGTGATCGGCCGGAGTTGCACCGCGAAAAGCGGACGGGCGGTTCCGGGCTGAAAGACGGACCCATCGCCGCTGACTGGCACCGACATCAGTTTGTTGTCGAGCGACAGGTACACGATCTCCTTCCCGTCGCGTCGCCAGCGCGGCCACCCGCCACCGTTCGAGATCCGTTGCGGCGGTCCGGGACGCCCGAAGGGCCGGACGAAGACTTCGGGTCGTCCCTCTTCGCGCGACATGTAGGCGATCCATTTGCCGTCCGGCGAGAACCGGCCGTTACTCTCAACGAATTGCGTATCCTGGAACGGGAACGCGGTCTTGTCTCCCGAGAGCACGGCGACCCACAGGTCGCTCCTCGCAATGATGCCGCTGCCTCCGATGTAGAGAAGATACTTACCATCCCGAGACCAGTCGGTTGCGAACTTGCCGAGACCGAGCGCGTCGGCGACCACCGGCTGTTCCTGGCCGGACGCCTCTGAGGGCCTCCGAAACAAACTGATGGTGCCACCCGTACGGTGGGAGCTGAAGATGAGCTCCTTCCCGTCAGGCGACCAGGTCGGTGCGAAGTCGTCGCTGGGTTCGAACGTCAGCCGGGTCCGGATGCCGCGCGCGACGTCGTAGATCCAGATGTCACGTGTGTTGACGGCGGGATCGAGCACGCTCGTCGCCAGCCGCGATTGGTCTGGGGACAGCACGACATCGGCGTAATCCGCTGCGTCACCGAGGTTGCCGGTCTTGATCCCCCTGCGGTTGACCCACACCAGTTGAGATCGGATCCCGACACCCGTCTGGTAGGCGAGGACGCCGGTCTCCGAGACGCTGTACGCTCCGGACGTTCCGGTGGAGGCCGATCCAGCAATTTGCACCTGTTCGACGAGCGGCCGCAGCTCGCCGCTCACTCGCAGCGTCTTCAGGTCGAACGGTTGCGAGACCAGGGTGTCCTGACGCATGAAGATGACCTGCTGGCTTGCATACTTCGCGTTCGATCCTTGTTCGAGGATGCGCGACGGCGGCGTCCGTCCGTCGAGTGAGCCGACGGAGATGCCGCCGGGTTCGATCATTCCGCCGGTCTTGGTACCGACCGTGAAGTAGAGGAAGTGTTGCCCATCGGGCAGAAAGAACGGAAACGAGTGCTGAACCTCACCGCGCGTAGCGTCCAGAGAAGTGACTGCGGACGCCGTTCCGCCTGACGCGGAGATGCGATGGATCGGCGCGCTCCCCTTTGGCGTGAACAGAATGACGTCGTCCTGATTCCACGACCCGGTCGCGCCGAATTCGGCGTCGCAGAGGGTGAGCATCCTGCCGGTGGCGACCTCGATGTGCTTCAACTTCCTCTGGGCGAGAAATGCAATGCGGCGAGAATCGGGCGACCAGAATGGAAACGCGGCGCCCTCGGTTCCGGGCAGCTGCAGTGCGGTGCTCGAGTCCAGCGGGCGGACCCAGAGCATGTTCGGACCACCGTCCTTGGACGCGACGACGGCAAGCTGGCGGCCATTCGGGGACAGGGCGAACCGGCCTGGCGGACTGTCGGTCGCGACGCTCAGTCCCTCAGGGAGGAGGATCGCTGAGTTGATCGTCGAGGTGTCGGCGCCGGGGCCGTCGGTGGCGGACTGGCGGCGCCCGAGGACGTATGAGGCAAGCAACGCCAGGATGGCCAGAGCGGCGGCGATCGAGGCGGTCAACTCGCGGCCACGCGGCCATCGGCTCGCGTTCGGCCGGCCGGGATCCGCGACGCGCGGGTCGGTGTCGCCGCCTCGGGACAGCACGCCCTCGATTTCGATGCGCGCGTCGGCGATGTCGTGCAGCCGCTGTTTCGGATCCTTTTCGAGACAGCGCCGGATCAGCCACGTAATCCGGGCCGGTGTGGTTGCCGGCAGCGCGCGCCAGTCGGGTTCGCGATCGAGGATGGCGGCGGCGACGTCCGAAGCGCTGGCGCCGGCGAAGGCCTGCCGGCCCGACAGCATTTCGAAGAGCACACAACCGAACGCCCAGATGTCGGTCCGCTTGTCCACCCGCTGCCCGCGCGTCTGTTCCGGGCTCATGTAGGCGATCGTTCCGAGCACGGTGCCAACCTGCGTCGCGCCCAGTTCGGTGGCGGCCTCCGAGTCGGGTGTCAGCGCCTTGGCGAGGCCGAAGTCGAGGACCTTGACGCCGCCGGCCGCAGTCAGCGCGATGTTGTTGGGCTTCAGATCGCGATGGACGATGCCTTTTTCATGAGCGGCCTCGAGCGCGTCTGCGACCTGGCGCGCGAGCGCGAGGGCCTGGTCGAGCGCTATTGCCTGCGGGGCAGCGCGTCGGCCTGAGGCCGTCCGCCCGGCGATGCGATCCGCGAGCGTGCCGCCTTCGGCCAGCTCGAGGACGATGAACTGCGAGCGGGTCCCGCCGGCCGCCGGCGGGCCGTCCTCCAGGCCGTAGATGGCCGCGATGTGCGGGTGATTGAGCGAAGCCAGCAACTGCGCTTCGCGTCGGAACCGCGCCACGAGATCCGGATCGTCCGCGGCGCGCGCGGGCAGCGCTTTGATCGCGACATCACGTCCCAGCCGTTCGTCACGGCCGCGATAGACCTCGCCCATCCCGCCCTGACCGAGCGTGCCGACGATTTCGTACGGCCCGATGCGCGTGCCATTGGTGAGCGCCACGTTTGCCGGGTTCATCCTACCGTGCGGCCCGAGGTTTGCCCGAAATACCTCAAACGTTTCAGTCCCGAGTTTCGTCATATCGGAAAGCCCCAGGATCACTTCCGGAGACAAGATGCGCTTCTTTTTCGATCAATGGACACGAGACCTTCGTCACGCGGCGCGCGCGCTCAGGCGGGTGCCCGGGTTCACCGTGATGACCGTCGGCACGCTGGGTCTCGCCATTGGCGTCAACGCCGGCATGTTCAGCGTCGTGAACAAGGTCCTGCTGGATCCGCTGCCATATGCGAACGCCGATCGGCTGCTGTTCGTTTCCGCGTCGGCCCCCGGGTCGGACCTGCCAGGCGAGTTCGGCGTCGCCGCGGAATTCTTCGTGCAGTACAAAGAGCAATCGCGCCTGCTCGAGGATCTCTCCACCTACAACTCGTTCACGTCCACGATGCGCGCCGGCGATCGGGTCGAGCGCATCCGGATGTCGATGCCCACGACGTCGCTGTTCACCACGCTCGGGGCGACGCCGCTGCGCGGCCGGCTCCCGACGGCCGAAGACAACGACGGCGTGGCGGTCATCAGCCACGCGCTGTGGACGTCCTGGTTCGGTGGCAGCGACGAGGTCATCGGCCGGACGTACTACATGGCCGGCTCGAACCGCACGGTCGTCGGCGTGATGGGACCGGAGTTCACGTTCCCTTCGGATGGGACGCTGGTCTGGCTGTCGAGTCAGATTCGTCCCGAGGGCATCACTCCGGGCCGGTTTGGACAGCCGCTGGTCGCGCGCATGGCGCCCGGCGCCACGCCGGAATCGGTGGCCAACGAGCTCAACGCGCTCGCGCGGCGGTTGCCCGAACGATTTGGCGGCTCGGCGAACTACGTTCGTCTGATTTCGCAGCACCGTGCGGTGGTCCGGCCGCTCGAGGAGGAGCTCCTCGGGGGCGTCGCGCGTCCGCTCTGGGTGTTGCTCGCGGCCCTCGGGATCGTGCTGCTCATCGCGTGCGCCAACGTCGCGAACCTGTTCCTCGTGCGCGCCGAAGGGCGGCAACGCGACCTCGCGGTGCGCCGCGCGATCGGCGCGGGGCCCGCCCAGCTCGTTCGTGTCCAGATGTCGGAGGCGATCATCGTCGCCGGACTGGCGGGCGTCGTGGCTCTGGTCCTGGCCCATTTCGCGCTCCAGGGTTTCATCCGCGCGGCGCCGGCCGGCATTCCCCGTTTGCGCGACGTCGCGATGTCGCCGATGACCCTGCTGTTCACCCTGGGCGCGGCGATCCTGTCGGCGCTCGTCTGCGGCGCCCTTCCCGCGCTTCGGGCGGCGGCGCCCGATTTCACGCGCCTGCGCGACGGCAGCCGCGGTTCCACGCGCAAGCGCCACTGGGCGCGCGACGTGCTGGTCGTGGGCCAGACGGCGCTCGCGCTCGTGCTGCTGATCGGCTCGGGCCTGCTGGTGCGCAGCTTCTGGGCGCTGCGCAGCGTCGATCCGGGTTACGAGACGAAGGACCTCTTCACCTTCCAGATCGCGCCTGAGGGACCCCACCTGCCGGACGGCCCGGCGTTCGCGCGGTTCAGCCTCCAGTTCATGGATCGGCTGCGCGCGCTGCCTGGCGTCGAGACCGTCGGGCTGGTCGAGAACATCCCGCTCAACGAAGGGACCGCCGGGTCGCGATTCCGGGCCGAGGGCACGCCAGCGGAGGCCGACGGCGGCACGCTCCTGCGATACACCTTCGCCGCCGGCGACTACTTCAAGGCCATGGGCATCGACGTCGCGGCGGGGCAGCCGTTCGACACGAACGATCATGTGACGCCGCTGCGCCACGTCGTCATCAGCCGGTCGGCGGCAGCGCTGCTCTGGCCCGGCCAGAACGCGATCGGCAAGCGGCTGCAGCGTCAGGGCCTGCCGGACTGGGACACGGTCATCGGCGTCGTTGACGATGTGAAGCAGAACAACTTCAGAGAGCGGCCCAATCCACTGGTCTACTACCCGCTGGTGGGCCCGTCCCCGACGAACTGGGTGATTTCGTCACCTGCCTATGTGATCAAGACGCCGCGGGCGGAAACGATCGCCGCCGACGTTCGCGCGATCGTGCGCGAGGTGGCACCGGAAGCGCCGATGTACCGCGTGTACACGATGGCGGGGCTGGCCGGCGACTCGATGTTGGATGTGTCCTTCACGATGCTGACGCTGGGCGTCGCTTCGGCCCTGGCGTTGATTCTCGGCGTGGTCGGCCTCTATGGAATCCTGTCGTACGTCGTCGCCGAGCGGACCCGCGAGATCGGGGTCCGTCTCGCGCTTGGCGCGCGGGCAGAGCAGGTGCGGCGCATGGTCGTCGCACAGGGCAGCAAGGTCGTCGTGATCGGCGTGGTGATTGGCGCCGCCGCGGCGCTGGGCGTGACGCGCGCGCTCGGCAGCCTGCTGTTCGGCGTCACGGCGGTGGACGCGACCACGTTCGCGGGGATGTCGCTCGCGATGATTCTGGTCGGTCTTCTGGCCAGCTATCTGCCCGCCCGGCGCGCCTCGCGCATCGATCCGATGGTGCTGCTGCGGCCGGAATGAAGGGCGGAACACGCTGGCGTGAGCCAACTCTTTTCTAAACTGGTTCGCTTCCGGCCTTGCGTTCTACGTTTGCCGTCATACATTTCGAGCGCGTTGCAAAATGCAGAAGGAGGGGCGGGCTTTAGCCCGCCCTCACTGGGCCGGCTGAAGCCGGCCCCTCCCACCGCTGTGAGCCGCCGATCGCCCGTCCATCAGCGCGCGATATCATCGCCCTTCGCAGACAGGAGGGTTTCCAATGCCGCGATCGATCCGCTCGCTCGTCGCCACAGCTCTGACCGCCGGAGCGTGTCTGATGAGTGCCCGTGGCACTCAAGGCGCACGCGCGGAGGCCCCGCGCACGGTCGATCACTACGTCCGTGTCCGTTCGGCCGTGCCCGCGATTGCGGGCCAGACCACGCAGCTCTACGTCCGCGAGCGCGTGTTGAGCCCGCCCGTGCCGGGCGGCGCCGTGCCGGGGGAGCGGGTCGTCCTCTTCGTCCACGGCGCCGGGACGCCCGCCGAAGTCGCCTTCGATGTGCCGTATCAGGACTACTCGTGGATGGCGTACCTCGCCGCCGCGGGCTTCGATGTGTTCGCCATGGACGTCACCGGTTACGGGCGATCGACGCGGCCGTTTGTCATGAACGACCCGTGCAACCTGTCGGCCGCGCAACAGAAGCTGTTCGTGCCGGCGCTGATTCCGGCGCCGTGCGAGGCCAGCTACGGGCAGCAGGCCACGACGCTCGCATCCGACTGGCACGACATCGACGCGGTCGTCGAGTACATCCGCGCCTCCAGGCGTGTTGAGAAGGTCAGCCTCATCGGCTGGTCGCTCGGCGGGCCGCGCGCCGGCGGCTATGCCGCGCAACATCCCGACAAGGTTCACAAGCTCGTGCTGCTGGCCCCCGCCTACTCGCAGAACGCCGCCGCGACAGCGCCGGCGACCGTGCCGGCGAGCGGCGCGGCGTTCAACACCCAGTCGCGGCAGGAGTTCGACGCGAACTGGGATCGGCAGCTCGGCTGTCCGAACCAGTTCGATCCGGCGGCCCGGGAAAGCGTGTGGTCGAACATGATCGCATCCGATCCGGTCGCCGCCACGTGGGGCCCGGGCGTCCGCCGCGCGCCGAACACCACGACGTGGGGCTGGAACCAGGCGATGGCCGCGCAGGTGAAGAGCCCCGCGCTGCTCGTCGCGGCCGCGCACGACGCGCAGGTCGCGCCGGCCGGCGTCGCGCGGTTGCACACGGATCTTGGCGCCAGCCAGAAGCTCCTCGTCGATCTCGGCTGTTCCTCGCACAACGCGCTCTGGGAGCGCAATCACCTCATGCTGTTCAAGGCTTCCCGCGAGTGGCTCGAAGGTAGCGCCGTCAATGGCATGAGGTCGGGCACGATAAAACTGGGCTACTGACCGCGCGAGCGCGCCCACCTCTCGTCAGTTCGAGTTCGTCGAACGATCCGATCCGCGCGCCAGGATGTCGGTGATCGTCTTGACGTAGCGCTCGGTCTCGGGGAACGGCGGGACGCCCTGATAGAGCGCGACCGTGCCGGGGCCCGCGTTGTAGCTGGCCAGCGCGAGCGGCAGACTGCCGTCGTGCGCGTAGAGAAGAAAGCTGAGATATCGCGCGCCGGCCATGATGTTCTCGCGGGGATCGAAAGCATCCTGAACGCCGAGCTCCTCGGCCAGCGCCGGCATGAGCTGCATGAGTCCCTGCGCGCCCGCACTGGACACTGCCATCGGTTCGAACGCCGACTCGGTCTGGATCACCGCGCGGATGAGCGCCGGATCCATGCGATATCGATCGGCGGCCTCGAGGATCAACGGCTCGTAGGCCAGCTCTAGCGGCAGCCTGAACTCCGTGCTCACCGTCACGACGCCTCGCGGCTCGGCCGCCGGTCTCGTCACGGGCGGTGCCGGCGGAGCGGTGCTCGACTTCGGCGGGGGGTGACCGGCGTGTGGAGCGAAGAACGAGGTCGCGCCGGCGAGGAGCATCGAGTGTACCTGACGCCGGCGGCGGCCGCGGCCTCGTGGTTTCTGGCCGTGCTTCCGCGCACGCGTTCGAAACCTCATGCCCTGGACTATGCGAAATCCGGACCGGAAACGCCGCGGCCAGCGCTGCCCAACGTCAGAAGCCATGTGCTCGTTCTGTGGTCCGACGAGGCGCACTGAGGGCAATCGCGGGGCGCGAAGACCCGAGCTCAGGCCTCGAGCACCGCAGCGAAAAAGATGCGGCGCCGCAAGGCTCCTGCTAGAATCGCGGCTCCCATGGCAGAGACCACCGTCGAACAGCTCATCAGGATAGACACGCAGCTCAGCCGCAGTTTCGCCGGCGCCGTCGCCGGTCTGTTCGCGAACATCATCTGGACGTTCTTCATCGCGAAGCCAACGCCCACCGGGCAGATCGAGCTGGGCACCGTCGCGATCGTCCTCGGGGTGTTGCAGCTTGCGCTGTACATTTGGTACGCGAAGTGCGCCGGCGCCGCCGCGACGGCGATTGGGGAATCCGGCTGGAAGTACGTGGTCTGGATCCTGGCGGCCCCGTTCCTCTCCCGGCTGCCGATCCCGATCGTGTCCATGCTGATTGGCGCGTCACCGCTGGCGATCAAGTTTCTTCTCAGCGCGCAGCTGCAATCGGCGATTCGGGCGCAGACGGTCAGCGACATCCACGGCTCGTAGCCGCGCCGTGCGCGGCTACTTCATGCGCTGGCCTGTCAGCTGCCAGTAGATGAGCGGAGTCGGGATCACGCCCGCGGCATTGAACTCGTCGAAGAACCGGCGCAGAGTGAACGCGTCACCGAGCTGGTGCGCGCGGTCCTTGATGAGCTCGTCGATCAGGTACTTGCCCGTGACGTAGCTGGATCCGTAGCCCGGCTGCCGCAGGTAGAGCTGTTGTTCGAAATTCAGCAGATCCAGATCCGGGCGCATCCAGCCGCGCGGCGTCCACTCCACCTGGAACGCCTTCGCCTGCTTGATGTCGAACTGATTCGCCTGCGCATAGAGCGACGCGAGGCCGCGTGCGCAACGCTGCGCGAGCATGATCCAGACGATCTCCTTCGCGCGCGGATTGTCGTCGTAGTACCCGGCGTGCAGGATCAGTTCCTCCATCGCCGTGGCCATGCCTTCCGAGCGAATGCTCCAGACGTTGAACAGCGTCGCACCGCGCCGGATCGGGCTGGCATGCGGCGCCTGCTTCATCCACGCGTGATCGAACCAGTGGAAGAAGTGCGCGAAGAGCGTCATCGGCTCGTAATGGCTCGCGATGCCGAAGAAGTTACGCCGTTCGATGGGCACGAACCCGCCGAGGTGCGCGCGCAGCGCCGGGTCCAGGTAGTCCTGGGCCGTCAGCACGTCCTTGTTCTTGAGAAACGCGAGGTATTTCGTGACCGCGGCATTGGCGCGCTGGCGATACTCGTCGGCGTTCGCCGCCGGCGTGAGCTGAGGCAGGCCGCGATTCCGTTGTTCTTCGAGCACGAGCGAGGCGTGCGCGCGCGCCAGCTCGCGCTTCAGCAGCGCCACCTCGTCGTCCCAGGTCATCGGTGCGAGCTGCACATGGCGAAGACTCCACGTGTAGTTCTCTTTCCCGACACCCGACGGTCCTGTTTTCGACGGCGCCTGTCGCTCGAGCCACTGCACGAATTCCGCGGTGGCGGTGCGCGCCTCGCCAATGACGCGTTTCAGATCGGCACTGGCGGTGGTCACGTCCTTCGCGAGCGCGTCAAGGTCCGCGACCTGCTGCGCCATCGTGCCGGTGCCGGTGATCCAGAGATCGCGGGCTTGACCGACGAGGGTGACCCGGGCCTGGGAAAGGAGCGGCGCGATGGTGGCCAGTTCCTTCGCGAGCCGCGCGTCATCGGCCGCCGACAGTGGAAACGTGTACATCCAGAGCTCGACGACGGCGTGATGGACCGGCCCTTCGTGGGCCGGCGTATCGCTCTGCTCGGTCCACACCGACTGGTAGAACGCCGGATCGCGCGCCCACGGCCGCAGGACCCGAAGGTCGAAATCGAGCCCGTTCATTTCGGCGGCCACCAGGGCGTGGTCGACTTGCTGGTCGATCGGCCACCTGGCGGGATCGATGGCGGCCAGCCTCGATTGAAAGGTCTTGAGCGTCGCCCGCCGCGCGGCGGCTGTGACGGCGCTGTAGTCGGGCGCGCCGTTCTTCATCGGCGGGCGCTCGAAGGCGACGAAGTCAGTCCAGAGCGTCAGAAGCTCCTGATAGGAACGGGGTGTCTGGGCGCCGAGATCGGCGGCAAGCGCCAGGGCCATACCCACTCCGAACAGGAAGATCAGCCGCGTCGTGATTCGGGTCATCTCGAGCATTTTGGCCCAATTCGACCTCGTCGCTCGCTCCAGGGGAATGAGAACGGCGCTAGCGCCAAACGCGGCGCTCGCTGTAGTCTTCACGCCGTGCGTCTCCTGATTTGTGCGTTCGTTGTGTGTCTGGGCCTGTGCGTCGCGGCGAAGGCGCAGACGCCGACCGAGCTGCCGCCGGCCTGGCCCTACGCCGTACCGCCGCTGCCCCCGGGCGTCATTCCGCCGCAGGCGGTAGCGCCGCGAACGCCACCGGTCGCCGATCCGAATGCGCCGCCCGCCACCGGACCGGCAGCGGCCCTGCGCCAGGCGGTTGGATCCAAGTTCCAGTTCACGCAGGCGCAGATCAGTTACAGCTACGGCCCGGCCGACTGGTTCCCGGAGGATCACCCGCTGATGCCGGCGCTGGTCTCGCAGGGGAAGCCCGGCGTGGCGCGAGCCTGCGGCTTGTGTCACCTGCCGACCGGACGCGGCCGGCCGGAGAACGCGCCCGTACAGGGTCTGCCGTTCGAGTACATCGTGCAACAGTTGAAGGATTTTCAGCAGGGCCTCCGCCGGAGCGCCGAGCCGCGCAAGGCGAACACGCTCGAGATGGAGAACATCGCCAAGGCGATGACCGAGGACGAGATCAAAGAGGTCGCGCGGTACTTCTCGTCGATCAAAGTCCCGCAGTACATCCGCGTCGTCGAGACCGAGACGGTTCCGGCGATGCGGATCCAGGGCGAGATCTACTTTGCCGTGGGCGACGGCGCGACCGAGCCGATCGGCGTGCGAATCATCGAGACGCCCGAGGACGCGCTGGAGACACAGCTCCGGAACCCGCGGTCGGGCTTCATCGCCTACGCGCCGATTGGCAGCATCAAGCGCGGCGAAGTGCTGGCAACAACGGGCGGCGACGGCAAGACCGTGGCCTGCAGCGTCTGCCATGGACCCGATCTGAAGGGGCTCGGAACGGTGCCGAACCTGGCGGGCCGGTCGCCGAGCTATCTCGGGCGGCAGATGTACGACATCAAGCTCGGGACGCGGAAGGGACTCATGTCGCCGCTGATGCTGCCGGTCGTCGCGAAACTGACCGACAGCGACATCGTCGATCTCATCGCCTATATCTCGTCTCGGCACCCCTGAAAGTGCGTTTCAAGACTCTGGCAGCGGGACGGGCTGGCTTCAGCCGGCCCGGCAAAAGCGGGCTGCAGCCCGCCCCTCCATCCGAGTGCGGCCGCGTCGTTCAGGTGCGGCAGCTGGCGCTGTGCTGTTCGAGGTTGCCCGGCTGCGCGCCGGTGACAATGGCCGCGAGCGCGTCCACGGCGCGATCGACTTCGTCGAGCGTGTTGTACAAGTAAAAACTCAGGCGGCAGCTCGCGGGCGGATTGAGCGCGAGCTGGTGGTGGGCGAGCGTGGCGCAGTGGCAGCCGGCGCGCGATTCGACCCCCGCGTCGTTCAGCGCCGCGGCCAGGCGCATCGGGTTCCAGCCATCCACGTTGAAGGAGACGAGAGCGGTCCGGTGCGCCGGATTCACCGGCCCGTACATCGTCAGTCCGGGCACCGTCCTGAGCCGGGCCATCGCATGGCCGGTCAGTTGACGCGTCCACCTGGTGATGCGTGTCAGCGCTTCCTGGACCGCCTCGTGCTCGATGGCGCGGGGCGTGCGGAAGTAGGAGAGCGCCCGCGGCGACAGCGCCAGGTCGAGCAGAATCCGCATCGCCTGCGCTGAGATGAGCGTCCCCAGGATGTTCGGCGTGCCCGCGCCGTACTTCCAGGGCAGATCGTTGTAGGCGACGTGATCCGGGAACACCTGGCCCTCGGCAATCATGTCGCCGCCGTAGAGGAATGGCCGCGTGGATTCGAGCAGGTGCTCCTTGCCGTACAGGACGCCCACGCCGAAGGGCGCGAGCATCTTGTGGAACGAGAACGAGAGGTACTCGACGTCGAGCGCTTCGACGTCGACCGGTGTCGCGGGCACGAGCTGGGCGCCGTCCACGAGCAGGTACGAGCGCCGCTCGCCGGTGGGCTGCATGTAGCCACTCGCCGACGCGATGGCGCGAATCTCCGCCAGCGGGTTCTTGGTGCCGAAGAAGTTCGACGCGCCCGTGCAGCACACGAGCTTCGTGCGGTCGTCCACGAGCGAGCGGAGGTGATCGAGGTCGAGCTCGCCGGTCCGCGGGTCGAATCGCGCGAGCCGGTACTCCACGCGCCGCCCGAACCTGGGCAGGATCTCGCGGCACATCGCGTACCACGGCACGTAGTTGGAGTTGTGCTCCATCAGCGTCGTAACGACGTTGTCGCCGTCGCGGAAGTCCGTGAACAGCGTGTACATGACCGCGTTGTGCGCTTCGGTCGTGTTGCGATACACGGCGATCGTCCGCCGGCTCGGGGCGTTGATGAAGCGGGCGATCGTGTCGTACGCCGCCTCGAACGCCGCCGTCATCGCGCGCGACGCGCTCGACTGGCCGCGGTGCACGTTGTCGTAGGTGGGCGCCAGCGACTCGTAGAGCGCGACCAGCTCGCGCGGCGGCTGCGTGCTGGCCGCGTTGTTCGTGACGATTCGGCCGGTATCGGGGAAGAGGAAATGTTCGCGAATCGCCTCGACGTCGAGCCCGGGCGTGGTCATCTGAATCCGCCGATGAGGTGCGCGCGCTCGGCGAGCGTGACCACGCGATCGCGCCCGGCGTGCTTGCCGGCATAGAGCCGCTGGTCCGCGAGACGGACGAGATCCTCGGCGGAGACGACTTCGGCGTCCGAGGGGTAGCTCGCGATGCCGATCGTCGTGGTCACGTGTCCCCACGGGAACGGCGTGGCCGCGTTCAAGCAGCGCTCCTGGATCGCCGTGCGGAATCGCTCTGCAAACGCCAGCGCCTCGTGCGTATCGGCGCGGAGCAGGATCACGAACTCGTCGCCGCCGTAGCGGCACGGGACGTCCGCGCTGCGCGCGTGCTCGGTCAACGTGTCCGCGATCATCCTCAGGACGCGATCGCCTTCCATGTGCGAGAAGTGGTCGTTGATCGACTTGAAGTTGTCGGTGTCGATGAGGAGCAGACTGAGCGGCTCGCCGTAGCGCTGCGCATGAGCGAGCGTCTTCGGCAGCGTTTCGTCGAAGTAGCCGCGATTGAAGAGGCCCGTCAGCGCGTCGCGGACCATCCGCTCGCGGACCTGCTCGTATTTCTGCCGGTAAGTAAGAGCCTGGAACACGTCGGCGACGTCGCCCGTCCCCACGACGGCGGTCTGCGGCTCGACGAATCGGAGGTAGCTCGTGATGGTGGCCGTGTAGAAGAGCGCCATCGCAGCCTTGCCGAGGAACCCGACGAGCATCAAACTCGGCAGGTTCGGCTTGTCGTAGGAGATGAACAAGGTGAAGAAGAAGTTGTCGAACGCCACCATCACGAGGAGCGACAGAAAGAAGCGCCAGAACAGGCTCGAGGCGAACCGGCTGACGAACTCGTAACAGAGGATGATCCCGAGCACGTCGAGGAAGAGCAGCGTCGTGCCGAAGAGAGCGATCCTCGACGCTTCGAAGAAGTCGTTCTGCGTCAGTCCGTGATGCACGCTGCCGGGCAGGGCGATCTGCATCCCGATGATGAGTGACAGCATCGCGATGCTGGCGTTGGCGAGCACGAGCCCGTAGACGAGCTTACGCGCTTCGATCGCGTCTTCCTTGACGTAGACCAGGAGGACGGTGACGAGCGACCCGGTGAACAGGACCGTCGATCCCGGACTCAGCAGGACCCCGGTCGCGATCGGGACCTTGAGCGAGAGTGTGGCTTCGAGATACTGGAACCCGCCCTGCACGATGTAGAGCGGCGTGAAGCCGAGTTTCGTGCGCGCCCGGAACAGGCCGAGGATGATGATGGACATCACCGCCGCCTCGAGTGCGAGGAGCGCGAGTTGTTGCGCGTGCATGACCGAGCCGTGCCCGCAGTCAGCCTACCACGGCGACGGCACAACGGCTCGTGACGTGGAAGGGGCCGTCATGCCGACGGCCCCTGCTGCCTTTTTGGCAAAACTGTGGTCTGGTGGTGTTACCTGTTCTCGTCGATGTCCTTCTGCGCCTTCTGCATTTCCCTGACCATGTAGACCGTGGCGGCCACGCCGACCAGCGTGCTGACCAGTCCGATGATCATGCCGGTCTTGCCGCCGCCGCCCTGGGCGCGGATGGCGGTCTTGCCGCGACGGGTGGACGGGGTCCGCCCTTGAGCGATCGGGTCCTTGGCGAGCACGGCGCTCACGGCGCGGTCAACGGACGAGCGAATCGACATCATCGGTACGGCCGGTGCCGGCGGGGCGACGACGGAGGGCGCTTCGGCGGTCCTGGCCGGTCCCGCTTCGTCCCGATCTGCAGCCGCGGAGAGCGTGGCTGGCGTGGCGAGGGCCGCAATCAGCGCGCTGGTCAGCAGAGTCGTGAGAATACGGCGCATATCAAGCTCCTTCTGCGACCGGTGGAACCCGGCCGCACCAGATAACGCGCCGGAGCCGGAGAATGCGGACCAGGCGCCGTCTGTGGACCTTGAAGCGTAAGCGCTTGGGCATTTGACCCGCCCCGTGGGCGCGACTATGCTCCGGCCGTGGCTGCGGCTCCCGAGTCACCCCACGACATCACCAGCCTGCTCCATCGTTGGCGGGGCGGTGATCGGGACGCGCTCGAGCGGCTCACGCCCCTCGTCTACGACGAGCTCCGCCGCATGGCCGCGCGGTACCTCTCGCACGAACGCTCCGATCACACGCTTCAGCGCACGGCACTCGTGCACGAGGCGTTCGTCCGGCTGGTCGATCAACGCCGCGTGGAATGGCAGAGCCGTGCGCACTTCTATGGGCTCGCCGCCCAGCTCATGCGGCGGATTCTGGTCGATTACGCCCGCCGCACCGGCCGCGTCAAGCGCGGCGCCGACATCGCCAAAGTCAGCCTCGAGGTCGCGCCGGAAGTTCCCGGCGCCGACACGATCGATCCGGCCGACGCTCTCGCGCTCGACGAAGCGTTGACCAAGCTCGAAACCATGGATCCCATGCAGGGACGCGTCGTCGAGCTCAGGTTCTTCGGCGGGCTGACCGTGGACGAAGCCGCCGAGGCGCTCGGCATTTCGCCCACGACGGTCAAGCGCGAGTGGGCGGTGGCGAAGGCGTGGCTGTATCGCGAGATGACGGGAGCGCGGTAACCATTACTTGGGCCCTGGGTCCTGGGCCTTGGGTCTTTGTCCTCTGTGCCGTATCAGTTCCACCACCATGGGCAGCAGTGAGACGCCGACGATCAGCAGCGTGACGATCGAAAAGTTGTTCTTGATGACCGGGATGTTTCCGAGGAAGTAGCCCGCGCCCATGCACAGGGTGACCCACGAGACGGCGCCGACCAGGTTGTAGAAGACGAACGCCGGCGGCGACATCTGCGCGGCGCCGGCGACGAATGGCACGAACGTCCGGACGATCGGGACGAAGCGTCCGAGGATCAGCGCTTTGCCGCCGTATTGCTCGAAGAACCTATGCGCGCGCTGGAGGTGCTGACGGTTGAGCAGCTTGTGCGAGATGCCCTTCGAATCGCTGGCGTGGAACACACGCGGGCCGATCGCGCGGCCGATCGTGTAGTTGACGGCGTTGCCCGTGAACGCGGCGGTGCAGAGCAGCAGGTAGGACACCCACGGATTCAACCCGCCGTCCTGGGCCGACAGGGCGCCGACGGCGAACAGCAGCGAGTCGCCCGGCAGGAAGGGCGTGACCACGAGCCCGGTTTCCGCGAAGATGATTCCGAACAGGATGCCGTAGACCCACGGGCCGTAGGCCTGGAGCAAATCGGCAAGATGCCGGTCGAAATGAAGAACGAACTCGATGAGTTGTGACAAGTCTGAGCTAGCGTGGCGTCGAGGGCAGCGGTGCCGGCGCGTCCGGGCGCGGATCGGACGGCTTGGCGTCTTTGACGATAACGAGCGTCTCGCCCGGACGAACCAGTCCAAGCTCGCGGCGCGCCGCTTCTTCGAGGGCGTTCAAGTCCGTCCGCAACCGGTCAGATTCCTCGCGGAGCCGCTGATTTTCATTTTGCAATCTGGTCAACGCTGTCGTCACCGAGTCGTATTCCTGTCGAGCACGCAGTGTGGCCAGGTAGCCGTTCTCGCCGACGACGGCATTGACCAGGAGCACGAGCGAGAAGGCGAACAGCCCGTAGGAAAGCCAGCGGCGACGCCGTGTGCGCATCTCGAGCGCCGTGCGGATCGGCCGCCTGGCGTGCGGGCGCACCGGCGCGGGATCGGCGGGCGAGTCCAGAAGCATCGCGAGCATCTCTTGTATCAGTTTTTCGTCGGCAGTACAAGGAGAAAATAGGGGCATGAGCGAATTCGTGATGGCGATGACGACGATGCCCGGCAACTTCGACGCCGCGGCGCTGGCGCAGGAACTGGTCGGGGCCGGTCTGGCCGCATGTATCACCATCTTTCCGGCGGTGAAGTCGGTCTACACCTGGAAAGGCGTCCCGACGGTGGACACCGAGCAGCAACTCTTGATCAAGACCACGTCGGATCACGTTGACGCCCTCTGGGAGATCCTGCGCGCACGCCATCCCTACGACGTCCCCGAGTTCATCGTCGTCCCGGTGGTGGACGGCAGTCAGGACTACTTGCGGTGGGTGGAGGAGAGCGTGGGGCCACGGAAGGAATCGTAGCGCGGCGATGCCGCGGCTCAGATCGTAGCGCGGCTCGGGTTTGGAGCCGCGATGCCGCCGCCCTACGACAACGCCTGACTGAGATCCTCTTTCAAGTCCTCAATATCTTCGACGCCCGCGGAAATCCGGATCATCGTCTCCGTGAGGCCGATGGCCTTGCGGCGATCGGGCGGGACCGAGGCGTGGGTCATCGTCGCCGGATGGCAGACGAGCGTCTCGACGCCGCCAAGGCTTTCGGCGAGCGCCATCAGCTTGAACCGGTTCAGGACGCGCGTGGCCTCATCGATCGTCGCCACCTCGAACGTCAGCATCCCGCCGTAGCCGTTCGGCATCTGCCGCCGGGCGAGGTCGTGCTGTGGATGTGAGGGCAGGCCGGGGTAGTAGACGCGCGTGACGTTCGGGTGGCGCGCGAGGAATTCCGCGAGCGCCTGGCCGTTGGCCGAGTGCTGCGTCATCCGCAGCGGCAGCGTCTTCGTGCCGCGAAGCACGAGCCACGAGTCGAACGGGCTCAGAATCGCCCCCGCGCCGTTCTGCACGAACCGCAGCCACTCGATGTCTTCATCACGCGTCGCGATGACCACGCCGCCGACCGAATCGGAGTGTCCGTTCAGGTATTTCGTCGTGCTGTGGACCACGAGATCCGCGCCGAGCGCGATGGGCTGCTGCAGGCACGGGCTGGCGAACGTGTTGTCGACGCACAGCAGGGCGTCGTGGCGGTGCGCCAGCGCCGCGACCGCGGCGATATCGGAGAGACGCATCACCGGGTTGGTCGGCGTCTCGAGGAACACGAGCTTCGTCTGCGGCGTGATCGCGCGCTCGGTCGCCGCGAGGTCGGACGTGTCCACGTAGCTGAACGTGAAGCCGTACCGCGTCAGGACCTTGTCGAACAGGCGGAACGTGCCGCCGTACGTGTTGTCGGTCACGATCACGTGGTCGCCAGTCTTGAGCCGCGCCGTGATCGCACTGATGGCCGACATCCCGGACGCGAACGCGAATGCGGCGCGGCCGCCTTCGATCGCCGCGAGGTTTGCCTCGAGCGCGCTGCGTGTCGGGTTCTGCGTGCGCGCGTACTCGAAGCCCTTGTGCTTGCCGAGCGACTCCTGCACGTAGGTGGACGTCTGATAGATCGGCGTGATGATCGCGCCGGTCGCGGGATCGGGTTCCTGACCGGCGTGGATACAGATCGTGGCAAATCGTGCGCGCGTCGTGAGCTTCACCGCGGCGCCCACGATAGTCTGTTATCATGCGATTTGCAATTTGCAGAATCCCGTGACACGGTGGCTGGGACGCCAACCTCGCACGTCGTCTGCTCCGGACGATGCGCTTCCTCAGCCGCTCGCGGGCGGCATGACACCGCCGCCGACCGAGTTCCGGTTCTTCCGCACTCTTCCTGGCCGGTTGTCCCTGCTCTCGAGCGGATCGCTCGTCGTCCTGTTCGCGATCCGCGCGTTCATGCCGTTGCCCGAGCTGCTCGAGGTCTTCCGCAAGGTCGTCTCGCTCGCGCTCATCGTCGCGCTGGTGTGGCTGGCGGTGCTCGCCGTCATCCACAACCGCCGGCGCTTCCTCTGGCGGGTGCGGCGCAAGATGATTCTGTCGTATCTGTTTCTCGGCGTCGTGCCCGTGATCCTCGTGGTCGCGTTTTCGCTGGCGGCGAGCGTCGTCCTCTACATGAACGTCGCCGCGTACGTGTTCCACGAGGGGTTCGGCGATCTGATCGACGACGTCTATCAGTTCGCGGAGACGTCGGCCGGCGAGATCGCACGTAATCCCGCGGTCACCGAGGCGGCGCTGGTGCGGAAGTACCAGAACCTCGCCAAGCAGTATCCGATGCTGTCGCTGGCCGTCGTTCCGGCGACCGACGCGGGCGCGACCGTCAATGGCGGCGCTGCCGCACGCAGGCCCGCCGTGGTCACGTCCGGGCCGTGGCGGCACACGCCGGCGCCGGATCAGGTCCCCACCTGGTTTCCGAAATCGAGCACGGGGTTTCAGGGCGTGATCGCCTACACGACGCCGGCGGCTCCCGACGAGTGGCACCTGGCCGTCCGGGCGGCGGTTCCGACGCCCGACAACAGCCGCATCGTCGTCGCCGACCTGCCCGTCGACACCGACATCATCGCGCGGCTCACCGATCGCACGAGCGTGCGGATGGGCGACCTCACGGTGTCAGAAGAGTGCGGCGGGCCGTCGAGTCCCGTCGAGGTCAGCCGCCAGCGGAGCGCCCTGACGCTCTTTCGCGAGAGCGTCGCGTTCATGGGTTGCGCCGACTGGAGCACGGGGCGGCCGGGACGCGTGGCGATCAGCCTGCTCTCGCCGGTGCGCCGGCTCTACGCCCGCGTCGTGTCCGCGCAGTGGGAGTCGCTCAGCATCGGCAGCGTCCTGGTCGTCCTCGCCATCCTGTTTCTCGTGGTTCAGGGCGCGGCGCTCTCCTGGGGCGTGGTCCTGGCCCGCTCGATCACGTCCGCGGTGCACGAGCTGTTCGAGGGCACCGAGCGCGCGCGCCAGGGCGACTTCGGCTACCGCATCAACATCGAGTCGCGCGACCAGCTTGGCGATCTGGCGACGTCGTTCAACCGGATGAGTGGCAGCATCGAGCATCTGTTGCACGTGCAACGCGAGAAACAGCGGCTGGACGACGAGCTGCGTATCGCGCGGGAGATTCAGAAGTCGCTGCTGCCGGTCGAGCCGCCGCGCCTGCCTGGCGTCAGCATCGCGGACCTGTGCGAGCCGGCGCGGCAGGTCGGCGGCGACTATTACGATTTCTTCGAGCTCGGCGACGGCCTGCTCGGCCTGCTCGTCGCCGACGTGTCGGGCAAGGGCACGTCGGCGGCGCTGTACACGGCGGAGCTCAAGGGGCTGATGATCGCCCTTAGTCACAACACCCTCTCCCCGCGGCGGCTGTTGATCGACGTGAATCGGCTGCTCGCGGCGCATCTCGACAACCGCAGCTTCATTACGATGACCTACGCGGTGATCGACATGAACGCGCGGACCATCACGTGCGCGCGCGCGGGACACACGCCCCTCATCGTCGTCTCCGGGGGCAAGGCGGAGATCCTGGTGCCCTCCGGCATGGTGCTCGGATTGCGGCTGCCTGGGGCGGGGGAGCGCTTCGGCGAGCTCCTCGAGGAGCACACGCGGCCGATCCACCCCGGAGACGTCGTCGTGGTGTATACAGACGGCATCACCGAAGCGATGGACGCCGACGGCGAGCTCTTCGGCGATGCGGCCCTGGCCCGGGTCGTCGAGAGCCACCGTCACCTCGACGCGGCCGGCATCCGCGAGCGGGTCCTGCGCGAGGTCAAGGCGTTCGTGGGCGATGCGGAGCCGCATGACGATATGACGATGGTCGTCCTGAAATTCGACGACGTCGAACGGCTGGCGAGCGCGGGATGAGCGAACGCAAGCCGGCCAGCGCGAGACCCGAGGAGGTCTTCAGGACGCCGTCGTCGGTCGAGGCGGAGGTCGTGTGCGGCCTGCTGGACGCCCACCACATCGAGGCCTCGGTCGCTTCCGTGTTGTCGCCGACGCTTTTTCCGATGCGGTTCGGACAGGCGGAGTTCCGGATCACGGTCGCGAGCGGCCAGGCCGGGCGCGCGCGCGAGCTCATCGCCTCGCACCTGGACGAAGCCGCGGCGAGCGAGATTCGGCGGCTGAGCGATACCCTCGGCCCGCTCGAGGAGCGCATCAACTACGAATTTCGCGACCTCGGCCTGCTCGAGCACGCCCTCACGCACCGGTCGCGCGCGCACGAGGACGCGTCGGGCGGCGTCATCGACAACGAGTCGCTCGAGTTCCTCGGCGACGCGGTGCTCGGGTTTGTCATCGCCGACCTGCTCTTCACGCGATTCCCGACGCACAGCGAGGGCTACAAATCGAAGGTCAAGGCGGGCATCGTCTCGTCGGCGTCGCTCGCGCGGCTGGCGGAGGACCTCGACCTCGGGCGCTACGTGCTGCTCGGCCGCGGCGAAGAAAAAACCGGCGGCCGCCACAAGCACGCGATCCTCGCCGACGGGTTCGAGGCGCTGATCGCCGCGATCTACCTCGACGGGGGCATCGACGCGGCCAGCGAGTTCATCCTCTCGCGGATGGCGCCGCTCATTACCGCCGCCGGCGATCGCGCGGCCGAGGCGACGTTCACCGAAGACTGGAAATCCGCGTTTCAAGAGTGGCTGCAGGCCGAGGGGCACGGCCTGCCGCACTACCGCGTCGCATCGGCCGAAGGCCCCGATCACCGCAAGCGTTTCGACGTCGAAGTCGTCGTCGGCGGCCAGTCGGTCGGCCGTGCGACCGGCCGCTCGAAGAAAGAAGCCGAACAGCAGGCCGCCAAGGCGGCGATGGCATCGATGAAAAAATAACGTCCTTAATCGATTTCGATGATCCCCGTGTCCACGGGGCGGTCCGCGGTCACCATGGCGGGTTCGACGCCGCGATCGGCGGGGCGCGGGAGGCGCATCGCGGCAAACGCCTGCACCTCGCGAACGATGTCGTTGTCGGTGGGCGGCGTCGGCCGGCCGTAGAGGCGGACGTACAGCCGCAGCATCGGGTCTTCGAACGAATAGCGCTTCCCCTGCGAAGTAATCAGGTCCACGTCCTCGAGCCACGACAGGTAGTCCTTCGTGGACCCGGGCGTGCGATGCAGATGATGCGAGACCTCGGTCAGATTGAGCGGTTCGTCGTCGGCGAGGATGCCGAGAATCGCCTTGAGCGCGCCGTAGCCGCGGGCCCGGTGCAGACGGAACTCGTAGCTCTCGCGGCAGCGCGCCGTCAGCCGTCCGTCGGGCGCGAGGAGCGCCGCCAGGGCCGCCACCGGATCGATCGCCGGTCCCATCGTCGAGAGCGCGTCGAGCAGCAGATGGACGTACGCGGCGCGGCCCGAGGAGAGCGCTGCGACGTGTGGCGCGATCTGTTCGGCCCAGTCGCGCCGGCCGCCATCCACCAGGAAGGCGAGCGAGATGACTTCCGGTCCCTCGAGCGGCGGCAGGTGCACGACCTCGAACCGGGCCGGCGCGTCGCGCAGCAGCCGGTGCGCGCGCGCGGTGAAGCGCGATGCGAGGACGAATCGCGACGGGCTCGCGGCGAGGCGCGCGACGATTTCGCGCTGCACGTGGCGGAGCCCGGGGAAACTCTCGAACGTCCTGATGTCGAGCACCTCGTCGATGAGGAACGTGACGGGGCCGCCGCCGGCGCCGACGGCGCCGTCGAGAAAGCCCATCAGGCTGTCGAACGCTGCGCGGGCGTTCGGGGGCGGCGCGATCGGACCACTCGGCGCGGGCCGGACCCGGCTCGCGAGACGCACCGCCGCGACGCAGCGCTCCGGCGTCGTCGCCGTCGCCGCGAAATCGAGGTACTGCGCGCGCTCCTGCCCGACCAGCCGCTCGATGCGCATGAGCAGCGACGTCCGGCCGGATCCGCAGCCGCCGAGCACCACGGGAATCCGTCCCGCGTCGAGCGAGGCCAGCAGGCGGCGCTCGAGAGCCGGGCGCTCGATGATCACCGCGCCCCCCCTGCTGTCGCGTTCGGCATGGGTATGCGCACACCGCGCTCGCGCGCCGTGTCGATGGCGATCTCGTAGCCGGCGTCGGCGTGGCGCGCCACGCCGATGCCGGGGTCGGCGGTCAGCACGCGCTCGAGCTTCTCGTCGGCCTCGCGCGATCCGTCCGCCACGACTACCATCCCGGCGTGCAGGGAGTAGCCGATGCCGACGCCACCGCCGTGATGCACCGACACCCACGTCGCTCCGCAGGAGGTGTTGAGCAAGGCATTCAGCACGGGCCAGTCCGCGATCGCGTCGCTGCCGTCGAGCATGCCCTCAGTTTCACGATTGGGTGAGGCCACCGATCCGGTGTCGAGGTGATCGCGTCCGATCACGATCGGCGCGCTGACCACTCCGCGGCGCACGAGATCGTTCAGCGCGAGACCAAACTTCGCGCGCTCGCCGTACCCGAGCCAGAAGATCCGCGCCGGCAGTCCTTGAAACGCGACGCGCTCGTTCGCCAGGCGAATCCAGCGGCACAAGGCGGCATCGTCCGCGAACATCTCGAGGGCGAGCCGATCGGTCGCGTGAATGTCGGCCGGGTCGCCCGAGAGCGCGGCCCACCGGAACGGGCCCTTGCCTTCGCAGAAGAGCGGGCGGACGTACTGCGGCACGAAGCCGGGAATGTCGAACGCGTTGTCGACCCCGGCCTGCTGCGCCTGCGCGCGGATGTTGTTGCCGTAGTCGAACGTCACGGCCCCGCGCGACTGCAGGGTGAGCATCGCGCGGACGTGGAGGGCCATCGCTTCCATCGCGCGCGCAACATACTCGTCCGGGGCATGCTCGCGCAAGCGAAACGCGTCGGCCAGCGGCAGCCCGTTCGGCACGTAGCCGAGGAGCGCGTCGTGCGCCGAGGTCTGGTCCGTCAGGACCTCCGGCGTGATCCCGCGCGCCACGAGCTCCGGCAGGACATCGGCCGCATTGCCTTCGAGACCAATCGACCGGGCGACGCCGTCACGCCGGTACCTGGCGACCTGGTCCAGCGCCTCGTCGAGCGACGACGCGCGCTCGTCGAGGTATTTCGTGGCCAGCCGCCGCGCGATGCGCGCCGGATCGACCTCGATCACGAGCGCGACCCCTTCGTTCATCGTGACCGCCAGCGGTTGGGCGCCGCCCATCCCGCCCAGGCCGGCCGTGACCGTGAGGGTGCCGCGAAGCGTGCCGCCGAAGTGCTTACGGGCGACCGCGGCCAGCGTTTCGTACGTGCCCTGAAGGATGCCCTGCGTTCCGATGTAGATCCAGGAGCCCGCCGTCATCTGTCCGTACATCGTCAGGCCGCGATCTTCCAGATCGCGAAAATTCTTCCAGGTCGCCCAGGCCGGCACGAGCAGCGCATTCGCGATGAGCACGCGGGGCGCCCAGCGGTGCGTCCGGAAGACCGCAACGGGCTTGCCGGACTGGACGAGCAGGGTTTCGTCGTGATCGAGCTGGCGCAGCGAGGCGACGATGGCGTCGAACGCCGGCCAGCTGCGCGCCGCGCGGCCGGAGCCGCCGTACACCACGAGATCCTCGGGACGCTCGGCGACGTCGGGATCCAGATTGTTCATCAGCATGCGCAGGGCGGCTTCCTGCGGCCAGCCCTTGCAAGAGAGCGCAGCGCCGCGAGGGGCCCGAATCGTGCGCATGGCAATCGGCATTGCGTTGTCGGCGATCCCGGATGCCGGGGAAGCCGTCACTCTAAAGAAGGCTGCGGACCACTGTCAATCATTGACAACTATCGAAGATTGAGATCGCCCGCGGCTTCGATCGCGCCCGACGCGATCATCGACGCGACGCGCTCGATATCGGGCGCCGGCGGACGATCCGTCGTGAGCACCGGCACGTGCTCGCGGACGCCGCGATGCACGCGCGCGAGCGGCGCCGACGTCGTGAGCGGCGCGAGCAGGTCGATGGCCTGGCACGCCGCCAGGAGCTCGACGGCGACGACGAATGTCGCCAGATCGACGATGCGCGCGGCCTTGAGCGCGGCGCCCATGCTCATACTGACGTGATCTTCGCGGCCGGCGGAGGTCGGGATGGTGTCGGCGGCCGCCGGATGCGCGAGCGTTTTGATCTCCGACGTCAGCGCCGCCGCGGTGACCTGCGCCATCATCAGGCCCGAGTTGATGCCCGATGCGGTGACGAGGAAGGGCGGCAGGCCGCTTTCGGCGGAAGTCAGCAGGCGATCCAGCCGGCGCTCGCTGATGGTGGTCAGTTGCGCGAGGCCGATGGCGAGTGTGTCGGCCGCGAGGGCAATCGGCGCGCCGTGGAAGTTGCCGCCCGAGACGATCTCGCCCTCGCCCTCGTCCACGAACACCATCGGGTTGTCGGTGGCGCTGTTCGCCTCGATTTCGGCGAGCCGGCGCGCGAAGGCGATGGCTTCGCGCGCCGATCCGTGAACCTGCGGGGCGCAGCGCATCGCGTACGCGTCCTGCA
>Ga0111539_10001864_pt1 | contig 28005 bp, 26 predicted proteins | sample RhiMethybrSRZTD1_FD_79667 | JGI IMG/M metagenome (GOLD analysis project Ga0111539, IMG submission 79667) | Populus rhizosphere microbial communities from Tennessee, USA - Rhizosphere MetaG P. TD hybrid SRZTD1 (version 2) (version 2) | ecosystem: Host-associated > Plants > Roots > Rhizosphere >...
CCTGGATGCCGCGGGCCAGCGCCTCGTTCGAGTCCGCCTCGCAGACCACGTGCATGTGGTCGCGCTGGATCGAGAACTGGCACAGGCGGAAGCCGTCCTTCTGCTTGCCGCCGAAGAACGCCGCCCGCAGCGCCGGCACCAGCTTGAACCGCCGCGCGCTGCCGACCGCCGAGACCAGCTTGACCGTGACGTGCACCGGCGTCCGCCGGCCGATGCGCGGCCGCGGCCGGTGCGCCACGCCGGCCCGCGCCCCGCGCGGCTTGCGCCCGGCCCCGCGCCGTTTGCCACCCCGCCGCGTCCGGCGCTTCCCATCGAACGGCAGCGCCTGCTGCTGCCAGGCTTCGCTGCGGGTCGCGCGCCTGCCGAACCCACGTGTACGCGAACTTCCCGGCTGGCGCCCTCGCCTGGCTCTTCGCTCGCCCTTCTTCACTTGTTTGATTGAGCATATATTATCTTGCGACGAAGTCAATGGTCAAGGCTTACTCTTCCGGTTGCACCGAACACCACCCACCGTTGCGCCTGGGTGTGCAGGCCTGATGGAGGGCCGACATCGGCCCTCGGGCTTCGGTGACACGGCGGCGTCGGTGTGCTAGAGGCCGAACCAGTAGTTGAGCTTGGCGAGGATGACGTGCTCGCCGGGCTCGTCGGCCAGGTCGCGGAGGTCGTCGGCGAGGACGAAGCGGCCGTCGGGCGCCTCGCTGACCCGACCGTGGCTCCAGATGAGAAACAGGGTCGAGCCGGGCCGGTACTCCCAGCGCATGACGAGGTTCGAGCGGAGCTCGCGCACGTTGAAGTCGGCGAGCTCGAAGCTGTAGTCGGCGGCGCCGTCGCCGTCGAAATCGACCGTCCGGATGCCGTCCATGTCCGAGTAGTCGGTGAGGATGGTGTAGCGGTCGCCGTAGTCGTCGGCCTGCGGGCTGGTCGGCTCCTTGTACTCGCCGTAGCGGCCGGCCGAGACGAAGGGCTGGGCGTAGAGCTGGACGCTGAGGGTGGGCGACAGCGTGTAGCTGCCGCGCACGGTGAGAGCGGTGGTCACCTGCTTGATGTGCCCGAGGACGTAGTGCGGGCTGCCCATGGTGTCGGCCACCTCGTCGACGTACTGGTCGTCGGTCGCCTGCATCGCGACGGTCGGGCCGAGCGAGACCTCGAGGTTGCTCCGCGCCTGCACGCCGACGAAGGCCGACAGGTTCCAGTTCCAGCCGTCGGAGCTGGGTGTGATTCCGCCCGAGCCATTGAGGTTGCCGCTCACTGCCTCGCGGGTGTCGCTCCAGGCGTTGAACCAGCCGACGTAGCTCGGGTCGCGCCGCAAGAGCGGGCCGCCGCGCAGCGCGTCGCGGTCCTGCACGTTGTAGTTGACGCCGCCGCCGCCGCCCACCCCCCAGTAGTTGAGGAACCAGAGCGACCCGTTCATGTTGCCGCCGGTCGCGTAGTGGAGCGGCGAGGTGTCCCACACCCGCCAGAGGTTCCAGTTGGCGTTCCACTGCTTGAAGTGGTCGCCCGGCTCGTCCTCGCGGTACTGCGCCCACCACCAGTTGACGTAGTAATCGGACGAGCGCTGGAAGCCGATGTCGTTGGCCTCGAACCCGGGCGTCCGCCCGTCGCCGCCGGTGGCGAAGCGCCAGTGGCCGCCGGCGTTCTTGCCGAGCGACCAGAGCAGCGCCGATCCCGCCAGGCTGGTGCGGGTGGGATCGTAGTCGAGGTGGTCGGCGTCGGGCCGCTGGAACCAGTGCACGCTCGAGCGCTGGGTCTCGTCGATCGCCTCCGGCGCCCCGTGCACCCAGCTGGTGGCGAGCCGGAGATCGGCGCTCCAGGCGTCGTCCCAGAACCGGTGCGAGAGCTCGAGGCCGCCGGTGTAGGCCTGATCGTGCAGCCAGTCGAGCTTCACCCCGTCGAGCGAGCGGTGCACCGCGGTGACCGCGCCGCCGACCGTGGTGTCTCCGTCGCGCAGGTCCTTGCGCACCCGGCCCACCGCGTAGTTGGTGAAGGGCTCGATGACCGGCTCGCTGGTCACGTCGCCGGTCGTCACCGTCGCCGTCTCCTGCCCGGTCGCCGCGTCGAGCAGGCCGAGCGACCAGCCGCTGGAGGTCTTGCCGGACAGCTTGGCCGCGCTGTAGATGGTGGTCACGTCGGGCTGATCCACGAAGTCGCCGTCGGGTTCGTCGTGCGGCGGGGCCCCGATGCGCCGGGTGTAGAACAGCGTCTCGACCGAGCCGTCGCCGTCCCCCTGCCCCAGGCTGAAGCGGAAGATGTCGGTCCCCTCGAGGAAGAAGGGCCGCTTCTCGGCGAAGAAGATCTCCTGCGCGCTCAGGTTGACCTGCGACGGGTCGGCCTCGACCTGCCCGAAGTCCGGGTTGATCGTCGCCGCCAGCGTGAAGTTCGAGCCGAGGCCGATCCGGGCGTCGACCCCGGCGCCTGCCACCAGGTCGGGGCTCTGGTTGAGCGGATCACCGGACTCGGTCCGGTAGAGCTCGGACCCGAACAGGAGGTAGGGCAAGAGCTCGATGCGTCGCGCCGGACCGATGTCCTCGATGCCGACCAGGGTGCCGTACAGGCTGACCTCCTGGCTGGCCTCCCGCGGCCAGGGCGCCCACACCGACACCTCCTGCGTGCGCTGCACCCGGCGGATGAGCTGCAGCCCCCAGACGTGCGCGCGCTGGCCGGAGAAGCGCAGCTGGCTGTAGGGGATCTTGAGCTCGGCGATCCAGCCGCCCTCGTCGATCCGCGCGGCCGACTCCCACACGGCGTCCCAGCTCATGTCGGCCTCGACGTCGTTGAAGTGGAGGACGTCGAGCTGCACGCCGGCCGGGTTGACCGCGAAGCCGAAGGCGGTGCGGCGGTCGTGATACGAGTCGATCTTGAGCGCGACCCAGTCGGAGCTGGACTCCACGTCGCGCCGGGTCAAGAGGCCGCGGATTCGCGAGGGCTCCGGGTCGTGCGCGCGGACGGCGACGTACAGCGCGTCGTCGTCGTAGAGGACGCGGAACTCGGTGTCGAAGGTCGGCCGCCGGCCGGCGTGCGGCTCGCGCTGGACGAAGCCGCGCTGGGCAGAGGCCGCCTGCCAGGCGGGCTCGTCGAGGTGGCCGTCGATGACCACGTCACCTGTGCGCCGCGCCGCCGCCGCCACCGGTGCCGCGCGCGGACCGACCGGCGGCGCCACCGGCGTCTTCCGCTCGACCGTCGCGTCGGTCCCGGTCCCGGTCCCGGTTCCGGTAGCGGTCGCCGCCTCGGTCCCGTCCGACTCAAGATCGGCGTGGGCGCGAGCGTGAGCCGGCGAAGGCGCAGCCATTGCGCAGAGCACGAGCGGCGCGAGAAGACGTGCGGGGGTCATGAAATGGCCGGCCGGTTCATTCACGAACCGGACGCAGCTTGAAACTCTTCCCGATCAATAACTACCAAGGTAGTACTACTCTGGTAGTTACAGTGTCAACCACGGTCGATGACATTCGACCGGGTCCATGCGATAGGTCGAACGAGGCGACATGAAGCCATCCGGCCCCTCGATCTGTACCGCACTCGCGCTGCTGTTGCCTGGCGGATGCGCGGGGGAGCCGGTCGAAACCGCCTCCTCGACCCGACCGCTCATCGGCGGGGCCCTGTCGACCAACGATCCCGCGGTGGTCGCCCTGCAGTTTCCCTCGTCCAACCAGGCGTTCTGCACCGGGACTCTCATCTCGCCGAGCGTCATCCTGACCGCAGCGCACTGCGTCGACATGGCCGGCGCCGACCCGAACGTCACCGCCTTCTTCGGCGACGACGTCAACAGCGAGGGCACCCGCATCGGCATCGGGGCGAAGGTCCAGCACCTCGAGTGGACGGGCGACGTGGGCCACAACGACATCGCGATGATCCTGCTCAACTTCCCGCAGGATCCGTTCCTGCCGGTGAAGATGAACGACGTCGCTCCGCTGTCGGGCGAGATCGGCACCGCCTACCGCCACGTCGGCTTCGGCGTCTACGACCGCGACACCGGCGAGGCGGACGGCAAGAAGCGCGAGGGCAGCACCACCATCACCGGCGTGAGCAACCCGGACGTGGTCCTGTCGGGCGACGACAACCTGTCGGTCTGCTTCGGCGACTCGGGCGGTCCCGGACTCATCGCGGTCGACGACGTCGAGTACGTCGCCGGCATCCACTCCTTCACCACCAGCCAGGACTGCTTTCCGCCCAACGGCGACACGCGGGTCGACATCTACGTCGACGATTTCGTCCGCCCCTGGGTGCAGGAGAACGATCCCACCTGCGGGCCGGACGGCCTGTGCGCGCCGATCGGCTGCATCGACGACCCGGACTGCACCCCGTGCGGCCACGACGGCACCTGCGCCAGCGGCTGCGACCTGCCGGACGCCGACTGCCCGACCAGCGGGCTCGGCGAGATCTGCCAGGCCGACAGCCAGTGCGAGAGCGACCTGTGCGTGTTCTGGCGCGAGGACACCGAGTACAGCTTCTGCAGCACGCCGTGCGAGGACGACGGCCCCTGCCCCGAGGGCATGAGCTGTCAGGATGTCACCCCCTTCGGCCAGATCTGCTACTACGACGACGACCCGCCCGGCGTGGTCGGGGACGACTGCGAGCTCGCGACCGATTGCGGTTCCTACGTCTGTGACGACGGCCATTGCACCTACGAGTGCGACCTCTCGCAAAACCGCATCTGCCCGCCCGATTTCGAGTGCAAGGCGGCCGCCAGCGGCGACGTCTACTACTGCGTTTCCACCGATGAGGGCGGCGGTTGCGGCTGCGCGGCGAGCGGCCACGCTGGAGCGTGGCCACTGGTGCTCGCGGCCTGTCTTCTTGTCCTGCTCAGACGCCGCCGCTTCTGATACAACGGAGGCGTGTCGCTCTTGCGCTGGATCGCCGCCGCGGCCGTCCTCGCTCTCGCCTGCGGCGACGAGGACGTCGTCTTCGACACCGACGATCCCTGGCAGGAGCAGAGCGACTGGCCGGGGCTGGACGGCGGCCGGATCATGGTCACCAACTCCGGCGACGACTCGCTGACCTTCCTCGATCCGGCCACGCTCGAGCCGGTGTACGTCGCGGCGACCGGGCGCATCCCGGCCGAGCGCGAGGGGCCGCATCACGGCGCCGCGCTGCCCGACGGCTCGCGCTACTTCGTCGGCATCTCCAACTACGTGCCCGGCTCCGGCTCCGGCCCGCACGGCTCGCACGGCACCGGCTCGGTGAAGGGTTACCTGCTCGGCTACGACACCGCCGACAACTCGCTGGTCTCCGACGTGCTGGTCGACCGCAGCCCGGGGGACGTGCGCATCACGCCCGACGGCAGCTACGTCCTGCAGAGCCACTTCGACCTCCTCTCGATCCTCGAGGCCGAGCAGAACGGCGAGGACCCGCGCATGCTGGAGTCACCTCTCGCGGTGGTCGACTCGGACACGCTCGAGAAGGTGGCGATGATCCCGCTCTGTCCGGCTGGCCACGGGGTCGGCGTGTCGCCGGACGGCGAGACTGCCTACGTCGCCTGCTGGGGCTCCGACGAGCTCGCCGTCGTCTCGCTGGCCGAGCCGGTGAGCGACGACGCCGAGGTCACCCGCATCCCGGTCGGGCCGGGCGGCGGCAATCCGACCGCGCCGCTCTACGGCCCCTACGCAGCCACCGTCTCGCCGGACGGCGGCGAGGTCTGGGTGTCCAACCTCGAGGGCAAGTCGCTGGCGGTCTACGACGTCGCGGCCGGCGCCTTCGACGAGGAGAGGAACGTGACGTTGCCGGGCGGCGCGCTGTTCGCCAGCTTCTCGGCCGACGGCAGCCGACTCTACGTCCCGGTGCAGGCGCCGGCCAACGCGCTCGTCACCGTCGACCCGGCGACCGGCGACGTCGTCCACTCCCTCAGCCTGCCGAACGAGATGTGCCTGTCGCCGCACGGCACCATCCTGGTCGCCGACGACCTGCTCGCCGTGGTCTGCGAGGGTGACCACATCGGACCGGGCACGGTGGTGCGGGTCAGCCTGGCCAGCCCGGACGCGCCGGTGCCGGAGGAGTCGTTCGAGGTCGGCGTCTTCCCCGACGACCTGGTGGCGGTCGGAGTGGCGGAATGAGAGCGGCGCGCGGAGCCCTGCTCCTGGCCGCGGCGGCGGCCGTCGCCGCCTGCGGCGGCGAGATCTCCGGCGCCGAGCGCGGCGAGGAGCTTTTCGGCTCGAGCGATCTCTCGCCGAGCGACCTCAACGTCTTCTCCTGCGCCACCTGCCACTCGGCCGACGAGGGAGGCGGGCCGACCGACGGCTCGCCCGGCTACCGGCTGTTCGGCGTGGCCGCGCGCACCCGCTACTGGGGAGAGGACTACGGCGTCCTGCGCGACGCGGTGAACGCCTGCCTGATCTTCTTCATGAAGGGGGAGGAGCTGGATCCGGAGGCCGAGGACTTCCACGCCCTCTACGAGTACCTCCTGTCGATCACGCCGGACGGCGCGTCCGACGAGCCGTTCCCCTTCACCGTGGTCGAGAACGTCGCCGACGTGCCGCGCGGCGATCCCGGGCGCGGCGGCGAGGTGTACGACCGATCCTGCCGGCGCTGCCACGGCGAGGCGTTCAGCGCCGACGGATCGATCCTGCGCGAAGAGGTCAACCTCCCGGGCATCACCGAGGAGTACGCCGAGGACTTCCCCGGGGTGGAGCCGTCGCTGGTCGTCATCGAGAAGGTGCGGCACGGGCGGTTCTTCGACATCGGCGGCGAGATGGCGCTGTTCAGCCAGGAGGCGATGTCCGACGACGACCTCGGCGCGCTCCTGGCCTTTCTGGAGCTGTGACATGACGCGACTGACCTGTCTTTCCTTCCTCGGCCTGTTTCTCGCGGCGTCCGCCTGCAGCGGCGACGACGACGGCGGAGTCGAGGCCGATCTCGTCACCATCGACGACTCCAGCGACGAGGTCTTCCTGACCATTCGCGATCTGGTCGACCGCGGCGAGGTCACGACCGACGACACCGCCGCCGCCCACATGCTCAGTCCGACCGACGGCGACTCGCTGAGCGCCGCCACCGCCCCGACCTTCACCTGGGATCACGGCAGCTCGACCATCCGGCACGGCCGCACGACCGGCGACTTCGTCTGGCTGAGCATCACCTGTCCCAACCTGGCCGAGCCGGTCGACGTCATCGCCGTCGAGACGGAGGAGTGGACGGTCGACGCCGACCACTGGGCGACCATCACCGAGGCCGCGCTGGCCTCCGACTCCTCGCAGTGCAGCGCGATCCTGACCAGTGCCTACGTCGACCGCGGCGTGGTGCGCGAGGGCCCCTACCGGGGCTCGTCCACGCCCCGCTACACCATCACTGAATAGTGCGGCGGCCGCTCGACGCCGCCGGCGCCGTGCGGTTGCGCGGGGTGGGCGACGCGGCCTGCCCCTCCTCGCGCTCGCGCAGGATCCGGTAGCCCTGGACCCAGCGGCTGATCGCGGTCGAGGCCGATCCGACTCCGACGATCAGCATCGAGACGCCGATGACGTGGATGCCGTACTCCTCGGTGTCGTGCGCGGCGTTGAACCAGGCCGTGATGAGCGTTCCGATCGAGACCAGGGCGATCCGCTCGGCGCGCTGCATGTTGCCGCCGTCGAGCGCGACGCCGAGCGCCTCACCACGGGCGCGCGTGTAGCTCACCATCAGCGAGCCGGTGACCGCCAGCATCACCGCCATCAGCCAGGGCGAGCCGTGCAGGAACCAGGCGAAGCCGCTGAAGACGAACAGCTCGCCCCAGCGGTCCGTCACCGAATCGAGGAACGCGCCCGCCTTGCTCTGGCGGTTGGTCGCCCGGGCGACGCGGCCGTCGAGGATGTCGAGAGCCCCGGCGAAGATGTAGAGCCAGCCGGCGGTCGCCATGTGGTTCAGGGCGATGGCCAGACCGGCGCTGGCGCACGCGGCCAGCGAGGTGTACGTGAGGTGATTAGGCGTTAGCCGCGGGTTCTTCAGGACCGCGCGCTCGATGGGGCGCAGGATCCAGATGAAGTAGTCGATGAAGAAGTAGAAAAATGCGCTGTGCTTGCGCGTCTCGCCGGTATAGGGGCGCTGGCCGATCAGGCACAGACCCGAATAGATGGCCAGAGCCACCAGGAAATACGCCACCGGCACCAGTGCTGGGGCGAGTATGACGATTCGTTCCAAGCGGAAAGATCCCTCGGGGTCGCCTCAACAGGACGACAAAGCAAGCGTCGCGCCAGTTTAGAACCGATCTACGACAGGAATTCAACCACGGATCCAGTTTGCGTCATGACACACGTCCGGCGCGCCGGCAAATGCGGCAAAGTGGCCGCCACCGGCGCGAATTCGCCACCGTTTCCACACCATGGAGCCAGCGAGCACAGGAGGGCACGGCGTGGTGGACCGGGTCGCGGTCGCCGTCGCGACGGCGGCCGGGGTGGGTTACGCGCCCGTCGCCCCCGGGACGTTCGGTACCGCGGTCGCGGTGCCGATCGCGTGGACCGTCTCGTCGTTGCCACAGTGGGGCTACCTGGCACTCTGCGCGGGCGTGACGCTCATCGCAGTGTGGGCCGCCGGGCGCGCCAACCGCGTGTTCGGCGAACATGACGCAGGTCGCATCGTCATCGACGAGGTGGCTGGATTTCTTTGCACCATGGCTCCGGTCGACCGGGGCGACTGGCTGCTTCTTGCGGTCGGCTTCGTGCTGTTTCGCGTGGCCGACATCGGCAAGCCGCCGCCCGCGCGCTGGATCGATCGCAAGCTCGAAGGCGGCGCGGGGGTCGTGCTCGACGACGTGGTCGCCGGCGTCTGGGCCGGTGCCGCGCTCTGGGGACTGGTGCGAAGCGGCTGGCTCGCTTCCCTCTTTGGTTGAATCCCGGATCGTTGTATAGGTGTCGTCCCATGAGGACCTTCGCGCTCTCGGCTGTGCTGGCTGGACTGGTCGCCATCGCCCTCGGCGGCTGCGACAAGCACCAGGCGCAGGCGAAGTCACAGCCGGCGGCCGCGATGAAGACTCAGTCACCGCTCAAGCCGGTGAAGGTCATGGAGGAGAAGCCTCACCACGCGCAGGCCACCGCCGAAGGCGAGGCCGGTCAGTGCGGCGGGGCGATGGCCAAGGGAGAGAGCTGCGAGGGCGGCTGCGACCAGTGGGATGACGAGGCGTCCGAGGTCGCGCGACGCGTGGTGCCGGCCGACGCCGAGTGGAAGACCATTCCGGTGTCCGGCATGACCTGCGGCGGCTGCGAGCGCCGCATCATCGCCAACCTGGGCAAGGTCGAGGGCGTGCTCGCGGTCGAGGCCGACGCCGAGCTCGGCGAGGTGCGCATCGCGATGGCCCGCGGCGCGCCCGATCTGCGCAAGGTCGCGGTCGCCAGGATCAACGAGCTGGGCTACTCGGCAAAGTAGACGCCAGCGCTCAGCTCGCAGCGGCGCGGCGAAGCGCGGCGACCAGCTCGCCCACGCCGGCGCCGGCGCCGACGAATCGCTGGCGTCCGATGTAGACCGTCGGCAGCGAGCGGACGCCGGCGGCCTCAGCCTGGGCAGCGTCGGCCTCGATCCGCGCGCGCGTTGCGGGCGAGGCGGCGTCGGCGCGGAAGCGCTCGAGGTCGAGGCCGATCTCGCGCGCCAGGTGCTCGAGTCCGGCCGGGCTGAAATCGCTGGCGGCGAACAGGCGGTCGGCCATCTCGTCCCCCTTGCCCTGTGCCTCGGCGCAGCACCAGGCGACCGCGGCCGGGAAGGCGCCCTGGTGCTGGCGCAGCGGGACCATCTTGCGGACGACGCGGACCGGCACCGCGGCCGCGCGGATCGCGCGCATCAGGCGGCCGTGGAAGGCGCGGCAGAACGGACACTCGAAGTCGACGAAGTCGACCACCAGGGCGGTGCCCGGGACCTCGCTGCCCGCCACCCGATCGGGCAGCGCGTCCGACGCGCCGGCGACTACGCGCCGGCCAGCTCGGTCCTCGCGCAGCGCGCCGAGCGGCGCCGCGATCGCGACGGCCGCGGCGGCGGCGGTGAGGGCGATGCGCGCGCGGCTCGAGCGCGGCCAGGGACGCGCGGTCAGCACCGCGGCAGCATGGAGGATCGCGACGAGGTCGGTCGCGACGCACAGGCGGCACCAGGCGCCGATGACCAGCCCCTGGACGGCGAGCAGCCCGACCGCGCCGGCCGCGCCGGTCAGGGCGACGATCCGGCGCGCGCGATCGGCCCGCGCGCCGGCGGCGCAGGCGCAGGCGATCGCCGCGGCGAAGAACCCGATCCCGAAGAGCGGCATCGGGATGCCGAGCGGGTGAGCCCAGGCCGAGGACCGCACCTCGGCGCACCCGCCGGCGGCGCAGAAAGCGGGCGCCGGGCGGAGGGAATCGACCAGGAGCGCCGCGCTCAGCGCCAGACCCGCCAGGGCGAGCGCGCTGGCGGCGAGCGTGCGGGTGCGCTGCGTCGCATTCATCCAGGGTGGAACCGCGCCCGGTCGTGGCGCATTCCTGCCGCGACATGTCGCGGACCGGCCGTCGGTGTGAAGAGGCTTGGGCCGCGCTCCGGCAGCCGCTATCATCATCCGATGCGGCGATACGCAGCAGCCATCGCGCCCCTGGTCGCGGTCGCGCTGTCGGCGGGCACGGCGGCCGGCAACGGGCGCTTCCCGGCAACGGTCAACATCCGCTTCCACCCGACCGACCCCGACTTCTTCCTGGTGCCGGCCACCTTCGGGCTGCTCATCACCCAGGACGGCGGCGCCAGCTTCCAGTGGGTGTGCGAGCTCGCCATCGGCTACACCGGCACCTACGATCCCGACTACGTCATCGGCGACAACGGCGACATCTTCGCCACCACATTCGCCGGCCTGCGCGTCTCGCGCGACAAGGGCTGCAGCTGGGAGTCGCTCGGCCCGCCGCTCGACGACAACAAGTTCATCAGTCAGCTCGAGCGCGGCCCCGACGGCCGCATCTGGGCGGCGACCTCGAGCGGCGGCGACAACAACATGGTCTACGTGTCCGACGACGGCACCCACTTCCGGGGCGTGCTCGGCCAGTCGGACTACCCGACGCCGAAGAAGATCGACCCGACCTGGTGGCTCTCGGTGGCGACCACGCCGGCCGACGTCAAACGGGTCTACGTGAGCGCCTACTACCCGGACACCCCGGCGCTCCCCATCATCAAGCGCAAGACCACCACCGACGACAACCTGTGGGAGGATCTCCCGGTCGATGACATCGACTTCGGCGAGGCGAACCCGTTCTTCTACCTGGTCGGCGTGTCGCCGACCAATCCGGATCTGCTGTTCGGGCGCGCGGTGGCGGTGGTGCCGCCGATCGGCGACGCGCTCTACCGCTCGGACGACGGCGGCCAGTCCTGGACGCGGGTCCTCGAGTTCCAGCAGACCATGAACGCCTTCACCATCAGGAGCGACGGCCAGACGGTCATCGCCGGATCGACGCGTCCCTGCGCCGACGAGGAGCCCTCGACCGACCACGGCTGCGTCCGCGTGTCGACCGAGGGCGGTGCGCCGGGCAGCTGGACGCCGGCCGACGCTCAGCCGCAGATGCAGTGCCTGGGCGAGCGGTCCGACGGGAAGCTCTTCTCCTGCGGCTACAACTTCGCGCCCGACTTCTTCGCGGTCGGGTCGTCGGACGACGCGCAGAGCTGGGACCAGGTGTTCCGCTTCGCCAACTTCGAGAACAACCCGGGAGAGAACTCGCCGCTGCTCTGCCCGAGCGACACCGTCCAGCAGCAGACCTGCGTCGGCATGCAGTGGCCGACCACCGCCTGCTTCGACCTGCAGCTCCACCTGCCGATGTGCGAGTTGAAGGACGCCGGGCCGGCGGCCAATGACGCCGGCGTGGGGGGAGACGGCGATGGAGGTGGCTGCTGCCGGGCCAGCGGCGCGGCGCCGACCGGCCGGGCGCTGCCGGCTCTCTTGCTCGTCCTCGGGCTCTTCTGGATGCGCCGGCGACGCCGCTGACGGCGGTCGCGCGCTGGCGAGTCGTCAGGACGGCTGCGCCAGGGCGTGCGCCAGGCCCTCGCGCCAGGTCGGGAAGGCGAGCTCGACGCCGAGCTCCTCGCGCAGGCGGCGGTTGGAGATCCGGCGATCGCCGCCCAGGAGGTCGCGCGCCTCGGGCGAGGCGCGATCGGGCGCCAGCGAGGGGGGCGGCGGCACGCCGAGCATCCGGGCGACCGCGTCGGCGTGCTCGCGCGCGCGGGTCGGCTCGTCGTCGGCGACGTTGTAGGCCGGGCGGGTCAGCACGGGCGCCTGCGCCGCAGCCAGGATGGCGCTGCCGAGGTCGTCCACCTGGATCCGGCTGATGTAGCCGGCGCCGTCGCCCAGCACGTGGTAGGTGCCGGCTGCGATGCGGACGTGGACTCCGCGGCCCGGACCGTAGATGGCGGCGGCGCGCAGCGCGACCGCCGACAGCCCCGCGCGGGTCGCCGCGTCCAGGAGGGCCCGCTCGGCGGCCAGCCGCCGGCGGCCGAGCGCGCCCGGCGGTGCCGGCTCGACGTCCTCGTCGATCCAGCCGGCAGACGCGGGCGGGTAGACGCCGGTCGACGAGAGATAGATCAGGCGGCGGGCGCCGGCGGCGGCGAGCACGTCGACCAGGCGGGTCTCGTCGGCAGCCACCAGATCGAGGATGCGCGCCTCGGCCGAGGCGCTGCTCGGCGCGGCCGCCGGCGGCGAGGCGGGCGGCGCCGAGTGGACGACGACCGCCCCCGGCTCGATGAGCTCGCGCAGGGTGGCAGGCTCGGTCAGGTCGGCGATCCGCACGTCGGTGCCCGGCCCGAGCGCCGCCGAGGTGGCGGCGGCCCCGGCGGACGTCCGGCGGGTGATGCGGACCGGCGCGCCGAGCTCGAGCAGCCGTCGGGCCAGCCGGCTGGCCGTGTACCCGCCGCCGAGAAGGAGGAAGGGGACCGGCTCGAACGCGTGAACTCGCGGGCGCATCGGACCGCCTGTACGATGACACGATGCGGACGCTGGCGGTGCTCGTCCTGGTCGGATGTGGCGGCGCCGGGGCGGCCGGGCCGCCCGAGCGCGACGATCCGGCCGCCGCGGCCGACCTGGCGGGCTACCGGGCCCTGTTCGAGATCCGCTGGGGCGGCGCGCCGGTCGGCGAGGCGCGCGAGCGGCTGGATCCGGTGCCGGGCGGCTTCCGCTTCGAGCGCCGGGAGCGCTGGCTGGTCGCGCGCGGCGCGGCGCTGGTCGCCGGCGAGGTGGCGATCGCCATCGCGACGACCGCCGAGCTGGAGCCGACCCGGGTGGAGGTGCGCGGCGCCACCGGGGGGGTCGCCCGCCGCGCCGGCGCCGGCTGGCGGATCGAGGTGGCCGGTGAGGGGGCGCGCGGCGCACGCGGCCTCCCGCTCGAGATCCTGCCTCTCTGGATGGCCCGGCGCGGGCTCGAGCACTGGTCGGGCGACGTCTTCCTGCCGGGGCTCGGCTTCGCTCCGGCGCGCGCGGTGGTCGAGCCGGCCGGCGAGGGACGTCGCCTGGTCCAGATATCCGGCCCGGCCGGAAACATGTCCATCGCCGTCGCCCTCCAGGCGGACGGCACCGTCGCCCGGGCGATCGGACCCGATCTGTCGGCCCATCGGGTGACCTCCATCTCGATGACGCCCTCGCCGCCACCCGACGTGGTGGCCGCCGGCGCGGTCGAGGTCGCCGGCGATCCGTCCGCCGGCGCTCCGGTCGAGCTCGAGACGCTGGCCGGCCGCCGCCTGGTCCTGACTCCACACCGTCCGGTCGCCGACTGCAGCGCGCCCGGTTGTCCTCCGGCGGTGCCGGATCCGCCCCCCTCCCCCGCCATCCACCGGCTGGCCGATCGTCTGGCCCGCGGCGCCGCCTCGCCGGCCGACGAGATCGCCCGGCTCGCCCGCGGCACCGCGAACCTCCTGGAGGGCGACCTCGCCGCCGGCTCCGACGCCGACGCCGCCCGGGTGGCCGCGCGCCGCCGCGCCGACTGCGTCGGTCACGCCGCGCTGTTCGCCGCCCTCGCGCGCGCCCGCGGACACACCGTCCGGCTGGTCACCGGCTACCGGCTGGACGGCCGCCGGCTGGTGCGCCACGCCTGGGCCACGGTCTTCCTGGCCGACACCGCCCTCGAGATCGATCCGACCACCGGCGAGCCGGCCGGCGCGGGCTACTTCCCGCTCGCGGTCCACGGCAGCGCCGCCGCCGAGGTCGCTCTGGCCGGCGAGCTGGCCTACGCCGGCCTGACCGGCGCGCGCGCCCGCTTCACCGACCCGCGCTCCGCCCGGTCCACTCCTCGTACTCCTTGATCCGGCGCGAGAGCGCCTCGAGGTCCTCGCCGCTCCGGGCGCGCTCGTCGGCTGCCACCACCAGGAGGCCCATGGCCGCCTGCAGGAGCCGGCCGCCCGGCAGCGGCAGGTTGGCGCCGCGCACCGCGTAGTCGCGCACCTCCTCGACGCGAAACGCGACCGAGCCGACCGTCAGGAACCCGTCCGACACGTTGACCACCTCGTCGCCGACCAGGAGCCCGCGTTCGAGCTCGCGGCGCGACCGGTTCATCCGACCCTCGACCTGTGCCCCGAGCCGCCGGCGGGCGTCCTCGTACACCTCGGGCCTGGTGATGGGCGCCTCGCGGGTGTACGGCGCCAGCTGGTCGGCCAGCCGCTTGGCGGCCGCCGCGCCGTCCGCCACGTGCAGCGCGACCTCGAGGTTGCCGAGCGCGAGCAGGAGGTCGCGCGAGCGGGTGCGCCGCCGCGCCTCGGTGAAGCGCTCGAAGGCCACGTAGGACAGCCCGGCGCCGGCGAACAGCCCGCCGGGGATGACCGAGAGGAAGCCGGCCACCGCGCCGCCGGCCGCGGCGGCCGACATCGCGAGCGCGCCGCTCGGCGAGCGGCCGATGAGCTCGATGCGATCGAGCAGCCGGCTGTCCAGGCTGATGACCGGGTTGCCCGGCGGCGCGATGACGAGGTACGGCCCGTCCACGCCGATCCCGCTGCGCGGGAGGAGTCCGGGCCGGGTCGTCACAGCGAGATGATGCCCCGCGCCGCCAGTCGTTTGCACGCCATCAGGATCTCGACCTCGCGCAGCGGGATCACCTGAAGCAGAGACAGGAGGTCCCACCGGCCGTCGATCCGCGCCACCAGGCGCCGCTCCACGTCGTCCAGCTCGAGGGCGGCCAGGCGGTCGGGATCGGCCACCAGCAGGCGGGGAACGCGAAACCTGGCCAGGAGATCGCGGCCCAGCTCGGCCAGGAGTGCGCGCTCGAGCGAGTGGTACAGGGTCCGGAGCTCGTCCAGCTCGGGCGCAGCCCGGACCGCCCGGTGGGCCAGCTCGAGGGCACCGGCCCGATCGCCGCCGTCCGCGCGCCCGCGCGCCGCAGCGGCGAGTGCGGCGGCGTCGAGCTGGCTGTCCGGTTGCTCGCGCCGCCGGGTCCGCCGCTCGAGGCGGAGCGCGCCGGCCTCGAGGAGGACCGCGATCCGGTCGAGCGCCGCGAAGCGGCTGGCCGACTCGCAGGCGATCTGGTCGACCGATCGCCCGTCGAGGACGCTGGCCACCACCTGGTCGAGCTCGGGGCGGTCGGCTGGAATCTTCTCGCGGTCGGCCAGCCACAGGTTAACGCCGTCGCTCGGCAAGACGCGGCGGATCTCGCGCCGGCGCGGCGCCTCGGCCAGCGCGAACGGCAGCGCGTCCTCGATCCCCAGTGAGACATCGAGCTCGGCGGTCACCTCGATCGGCCCGGGGGTGAACTCGAAGCCGCCTTCGGTCCACGACACCGCCTCGGCCAGCGATTCACGAATGAGCTCGTCGTGCAGCACGCGCAGGGCCGGCGCCGGCAGTGCGCCGGCGGCCAGGAGCGTGGCGGCGAGAGGCGCGCCGCTCTCCGCCTGCGTGCGGAGCGCAGCCTGCAGCGCCTCCTGGCCCACCAGCCCGCGGCCGAGGACGAGGTTGCCGAGCCCCTCGGTCGGCACGTTGGAGCGCGCGGCGCGCAGGTGGCCGCCATCGACGTCGAACCAGCGGGTCACATCGCCCCGCTCCAGCACCGCGCTGCCGCACACGCCGCGGCGCGCCAGCCACTCGAACAGGTCACCGGGCGGCATCGTCGCCAGGGAGCCCTTGAGCGACATGAACCTTGAGCATACTCGAAGATACGATAGACTGGAGATCTGGGCCGCTCGGCAATGTCGGTACGCAAGACAGTCCTGCTCGTCGCCGCCGCCAGCATCACCGCGCTCCTCGGCATCGAGTATCTCCGCCTCCTCAAGCCGGCCCAGGCGCGCGAGGTCGTGGCGGCCTGCCGCGGGATGAAGCCGGTGGCGAGGAACTCCGCCCTCGGCGTCTTGCCCACCCGCGCCCCCGACTTCGAGGCGCAGGACTACAGCGGCAAGATGATCAAGCTGTCCGAATACCGCGGCAAGGTGGTCCTGTTGCGCTTCTGGGGCAGCTGGTGCGAGACCTGCAAGGCGGAGCAACCGAGCCTCGAAGATCTGGCGGCCAGCGGCGGGGACCTGGTCGTGCTCGCGGTCGCATCCGACGAGGAGTGGGCGCCCATCCGCAAGAAGCTGGCCGACGGCTCGAACGCGACCGTCCTGCTCGACCCGCCCGACGAGGGGGCGATCGGCCCGGTCGCCCAGGCTTACGGCGTCTCGGCGGTTCCCGAGAGCTTCATCATCGATCGCCAGGGAATCGTCCGCTATTACTTCGACAACCGGCGCGACTGGCGCGGCACGGTCGCGCGGACCTGCCTGCGCAGCATCCTCGACGAGTGAGCGGACAGGTCGATGGCCAGCATCCTGGTGGTGGACGACGAACCTGACATCGTTCGCGTCGTCGTCCGCATCATGGAAGCGCGCGGCCACACGGTGGCGACCGCGCACGACGGAGTCGAGGCGCTGGACCAGGTTCGCGCGTCGCGCCCGGACGTGATCATCCTCGACGTCAACCTGCCCGGCATGAACGGCTTCGAGGTGTGCAACCGGCTGCGCGCCGACGAGTCGACCCGCACCATCCCGATCGTGATGATGACGGCGGCCTACGTCAGCATCGACGACGCCCGCCGCGGCCACACCACCGGCGCCGACGAGTACGTGGTCAAGCCCTTCCTCCGCGAGGTGCTGATCCACAACGTCGAGCGGCTGCTGGCGCGCGCCGGCTGAGCCGTCAATCGCCCGCCACCCGGCAGGCCCAGAGGCGGCGCGCCAGCTCGGCGTCGTCGATCGCCTCGCCGATGAAGACGAGCTCGCTGCGCGGCGGCTCCTCACCCCACGGGGCGCCGGGGGCGAGCGAGAGAGCAGCGCCGGCCAGCTCGAGGGTGGCGCGGCACGCCTCGCCCGCCAGGTGGGCGAAGCCCTTGATGCGCACCAGTCGCGGGCGCAGGTCGTGCACGGCCGCGAGCAAGAGGTCGCGGTCGAGCGGGGCCGAGTCGGCGAAGCAGGCGGCGGCCAGCTGGGAGTGATGGTGGTGGTGGTCGCCCGGCGCGGCCGGCGCCGCGCTGGCGGCCCGCACGGCGAGGACGTAATCGGCCAGCGCGCGGTCGCCGGCCGGTGAGGCGGGAAAGCCGGCCCGCTCGGCGGCCGGGTTGAGCTCGCGCACCCGCTGGTGGGCGCGCCGCACCCTGTCCGGCCCGGCGCGGTCGAGCTTGCTCAGGATCACGCGATCGGCCGAGCGCACCTGGACCGCGGCCTCCTCGCGGTCCTCCAGCACCTGGTCGGCGGTCTCGGCGTCGACCACCGCCACCACGCCGGCCGGCGCGATGAGCTCGGCCAGCTGCGCGAGCCCCTCGATCAGCGCCGGGGGCTCGGCGATGCCGGTCGTCTCGAGGACGATCTGATCGGGCCGCGAGCGCGCCACCACGTCGGCGATGCCGTCCCACAGGTCGTTCTTGACGTCGATCTTGCAGCAGACGCAGCCGCCGGCGAGCTCGAGGAGGTCGCCGCCCGCCTCGCCGATGAGCCGCCCGTCGATGCCGATGCGACCCAGCTCGTTGACCAGGACCGCGACCCGTCGCCCCCCGGCATGGGCGAGCAGCCGGTTGAGGGCGGTCGTCTTGCCGGCGCCGAGAAAGCCGGTGAGGATGGTGAACGGCGTCGTCATCGGCCGACGGGCAGGTGGATCTCGACGGCATCGCCCGCCTGCACCATCTCCCCGCCGATGGGCGCGAGGACCCGCAGGGCGAGCGCGGACAGGGCCGGCGTGGCGCGCGCCGAGGCGACCTGGATGACCACCACGTCCGCGTCGCGCCGGGTGCGCGCCGCCAGCGGGCCGGCGCCGGTGCCCGCCGCCTCGCCGAGCAGCGTGGCGAGCAGGAGGAGCAGCTCGCCGGCAGGCGCGCGCACCGCGGGCACCTCGCCGGCGTCGATGTCGAGCTCGCGGTCCTCGCCGAAGCGGTGGCGCGCCAGCCCGACCGCCTGTTCGACCAGGTTGTTGGGATCCACCGGCTCGACGGCGCCGCGCGCGATCGCCACCGCGCGCGCCAGATCACTGGTGGTGCGGGTCACCCCGCGGCACACGAGGTAGGTCTCGGCCAGCCGCTCGCGCAGCGCCTTGGTCGCCGCCCACGGATAGGGCACCGGACCGGTCGCCTCGGCGAAGTGGTGGTCGAGGGTCTCGACCAGCACCGCGAGCGACTCGCGGATCTGCCGCAGCGGGCCGTGCAGCTCGCTGGTGACGCCGCTGGCCAGCGCGCCGGCGGCGCTGAGGAAGGCGAGGTCCGGGTCGGGCGTCCGATCGCTCGTCATCGACATGCTCACAGGGTGCTGGTGAGGAGGAGCCAGGTCTCGTTCACTCCGCCCTCGGTGAGCCCGCGAGCATAGCCCAGCTCGAGCGTGGCGGGCAGGCCATAGCCGAGCGTGGCGTCTATCCGGAGGACGGCGCCGACCGACAGCTTGAAGTCCTCGAGGTCGATCGGGCCGTCGAAGGCGTTGCCGGCGTCGACCAGCGCGGCACCGTGAATGCGGCGGAGGTAGGCGGGCAGCGTGTCGATCCCGCGCTCGACGTCGTAGAACAGCTGGCGGATCTCGAGGTTGGCCAGGTGAAACTGGTTTCCGGTGGCGAACCGGTTCGGGTATCCGCGCAGGTAGCCGCTGGTGGAGGCGCGCAGGTTGTCGACGAGCGAGCGGACGATGTCCTGGCTGTCGGGCACGCCGCCGACCGCGAAGTCCTCGACGCGATCGCGGTTGCTGGTGCGGATCCCGCCGGACAGGCGGAACGCGATCACCGGCAGGCTGACGAACGGGATCTGCCGGTACCAGGTGCCGCGGTAGGTCGCGCTCAAGGTGGTGGAGTCGGCGCCCAGCGCCGGGTGGTCGAGTCGGACCGCGCCGGTCAGGTCCTGACCCGCCTGCGGGCCGACGGTGTAGTTGTAGCCGCGCGTGTTGGTGTAGGTCATCCGCAGCGCCAGCCCGGCGAAGACGGCGTCGGTCTCGGGAACCCGCGGCAGGCTGTCGTTCGGGTCCTCTTCCTCGAGCTGGCCGTCGAGGTTGCGCAGCCAGTCGACGTCGTAGTCGAGCGCCAGGGTGGTGTCGGCATCCGGCGCCCGCATCACCGGCAGGCCGGCGCTCACGCTGCCGCGCAGCGCCTCCTCGCGGAAGCGGCGGGTCATGCCGTCGACGATGTAGCCGCCGCGGCTCGCCACCGAGCGCGACGCCGCCAGCGACAGCGACGGCCACAGCCGCCGGTAGCTGTAGGAGCCGCCGATGTTGATCCCCTCGTAGTCGAGCCCGATGGTGGTGGCCAGCTGATAGCCGTGGTGGCCGACCACGTCGGCGCCGGCGGTGGACAGCTGCAGCGTGTTGCCGAGCGTGTTCGATGCCAGCCCGATGGTGTAGGCGTTGGGCGGCAAGGTGTCGAGCGCGCGGTACGGGCGCGGCGGCGAGACCGCGAACTCGTCGGCCCGCACCTCGACCGGATCGGGCCGGTCGTCGATGTAGGGCGGCGCCGGCGTCCAGCGCGCCGGGTCGAGCGCGATCTCGTAGAGCTCGTAGCCCTCCTTGTCGAATCCCTGATAGACGAGGTGCTTGCCGTCGGGCGACACCGAGGGAGACAGGGCGCAGCCGAGGACGTCGGTCACCTGCCAGACGGCGCCGGTCGCCACCTCGAAGGCGTAGATGTTGTAGATGCCGGTCCGGTCGCTGTTGAAGTAGACGTAGGCGCCGTCCGGGCTCCAGGTCGGCTCGCTGTCCTGCGCCCGGTCGTGAGAGACCTCGCGGACGCGTCCGGTCGCGACGTCGACGATGAGGATGTCGCGGTGGCCGCCGGTGCGCCAGGCCGAGAAGGCGATCGACTTGCCGTCGGGCGACCAGTCGGGCGAGAACGCCTGATCCCAGCGCGACGGTCCGGTCCACACGATGCGCGGCGTGGCCTCTCGGTGGAGCGGCATCACCGCCAGCCGGCGCCGGCTCTGGCCGTTGACCACGAACGCGACCGTCCGCTCGTCGGGCGAGACGTCGGGATCCGAGACGCGCATGCCGTGGGTCAGCGGCTCGATCACGCCGGTCGCCCGGTCCCACCGCTGCAGTTCCTGGAACTCGTAGCTGGTGCGGTAGGTCTGGGTCTGCTCGACCACCATCGAGCCGTCCGACAGGACGTCGAACGCGCCGGACCGCTCGATGTAGGCGTACCGGGTCGAGCGGCCGGCGTTGTCGTCGCGCGGCATCGAGCGGAAGTGGCCGTCGGAGTATCCGTCGCCCCGCTGCCAGATGATGGCGCCGCCGTCGCGCGTGTAGTGCGGGTTGAGGTTGTTCTCGCCGGTGAAGGTGAGCCGGCGCCCCTCGCGGCGGCCCATGCGCTCCACCGCCTCGGCCTGGAGTCCGTAGCGCGCACGCCGGTAGTCCTGCCACTCATCGAACAGCTCGATGAAGGTGCGCCCGGTCGACCGGTGGATGCTGCGGTTGAGCGCGTACGGGATCGGGAACCTGCCGTAGAAATGCGACATCTCGGCGGCCTTGTCGTCGCCGTAGCGGTCGAAGATGTACTTGAGGAAGTGCGAGCCGTGCAGGTAGGCGGCGTTGCCGTGCGGCCACTGGCGGGGGCCGCTCGAGATCTCGTCGAGCCGGCGGTCGTTGCCGCGCAGGGTGGCGATGCGCAGCTGCATGTCGAACAGGGCGTGGCGGGTGCGTCCCGACGCGGACCGCTTCGACTCCTCGTAGGTTGCCAGCCCCTCGATGACCCAGCGCGGCTGCAGCTGGTTGGGCGACCACTGCTTGCCGAACACCCGGTTGTACAGGCGCGGGAGGCCCTCGATGGTGTCGAGGTGGACGATGTGCGTGTACTCGTGCGAGGTCAGGTTGTAGAGCCAGTCGTCGTGATCGCCGAGCGCGGAGGTGTCGGGCGGCGCCGAGGTGTAGAGCGTGATGTCGTTGCGCGGCAGCACGCTGGCGAAGCCGTTGGAGCCGTCGGTGTCGTCCACCACCACGATGTGGGTCTGCCCCTCGGGCGTGTTGCGGAGCGCGCGGGTCAGGGTCGCGTGCGCGCGCTCGGCCGACAGCGCGACCCGGCGCGCCACCGCGCCGAGCGGCTCGTGGTAGTGGACCTGGAAATGCTCGGTCTCGACCGTGCGCCAGACCTGCGTCGGATCGCCGGCGTGAGCGCGCGCGGCGGAGGCCGCGAGCACGGCGGCGACGACGGCGAGCGCGCGCATTCTGTCGTTGTCTCCCGGCGCGGGTCCTGCCCCGAGAAAGCGCCCTGCCGGGCCCTGCTCCCGCGCCTGGGCCCATTCTATCGCGTGATAGCCTGCGCACATGGCGCATCCGGTCTCCCCGACAGTTGGGTCTCCTCCCGAACCAGAAGCCGGATCAAACGGGGTGACCCGGTGGGCCTCCATCCTGGCGGCGGCGGTGGTGGTCCTGTTCGGCGGCGGGTGTGGCGGCGGCCGCGGCGGGGCCAGCGGCGGGGGCGCGGCGCGAGCGCCCGGTGCGGCGCCCGGGGCGGTTTTTCCGGCCGGCGGCCGGCTCATCGACCTCACCCACCCGTTCGACGAGACCACCCTCTACTGGCCGACCTCCCCGTCCGGCTTCGTGCTCAAGAGCCTGTTTCGCGGCCGGACCCCCGGCGGCTTCTTCTACACCGCCAACGAGATGGCTGCGCCCGAGCACGGCGGCACGCACATGGATTCGCCCGTCCACTTCGCCGAGCACGGAGCGACCACCGAGAGCGTGCCGCTCGACCGCCTGGTCGCGCCGGCCGTCGTGGTCGACATGCGGGCGGCGGCCGCCAGGGACGCCGACGCTCTGCTCGAGCCGGGCGACATCGAGCGGTTCGAGGCGAAGCGCGGCGCGATCGCGCCGGGCACCATCGTGCTGGTGCGCACCGGATGGGCCGACCGCTGGCCCGACCGCAAGCGCTACCTGGGAGACGACCGACCGGGCGACGCTTCCCACCTCCACTTCCCCGGGCTGTCCCGCGCCTCCGCCGAGCTCCTGGTCGCGCGGCGGGTGGCCGCGGTCGGCATCGACACCGCCTCCATCGATCACGGGCCGTCGACCGACTTCGCGGCCCACCAGGTGCTCATGGGAGCCGACATCCCGGCCTTCGAGAACGTCGCCTCCCTGGCCGATATCCCGCCGCGCGGCGCGGTGGTCATCGCGCTTCCAATGAAGATCCGGGGCGGTTCGGGCGGGCCCCTGCGCATCGTCGCCTGGCTGCCGTAACCGCGCGACTCCGGGCGGCATCGCATGTCGGTGCTTCTCCCCGCCTCGCTCGTGACCCTTGCCCTGGTCCTCGCCTCCCTTCTTCTCTACGTCATCGCGGTCCGGCGGCGAGCCGGCGGCGCGGTGCCGCGGGCGCGGCTGAGCCGGATGGCCCGGGTCGGCGGGCTGTCGGCCCGGCTCGCCACCAGCGCGGCCGGCGCGCGGCTGCGCCGACTGGTGACGCGGCGCTCGCGGCGCGCCGCCTACGACGAGTCCCGCCGGCGGCGCGACGCCGAGGCGGTGACCCGCGCGATGGGCGAGATGAAGGGTGCCTTCATGAAGCTCGGGCAGATGCTGTCCTTCGTCTCCGACGCCGTGCCGGCCGAGTACCGCGCCGCGCTCACCTCGCTGCAGGCCAAGGCCCCACCGCTCGAGTTCCCCGCCATCCGCCAGGTGGTCGAGGAAGAGCTCGGCGGTTCGCTCGAGCGTCGCTTCGCGAGCTTCGACCCGCGTCCCATCGCCTCCGCGTCGATCGGCCAGGTCCACCGGGCGCGCCTGCCGAGCGGCGAGAACGTGGCCGTCAAGGTGCAGTACCCGGGCGTGGCCGACGCGATCGGCGCCGACCTGGCCAACGTCTCGGTCCTCTATCGGGCGGTCGGCCTCATGTATCCGGCGCTCGACCCCGGCCCGGTGGTGACCGAGCTGCGCGCCCGCATCGGCGAGGAGCTCGACTACGAGCGCGAGGCGGCCAGCCAGGAGGCCTTCCGAGCCCTCTACGCCGACCACCCGTTCATCCGGGTGCCGCAGGTGTTTGCCTCCCACTCCACCCGGCGCGTCCTGACCAGCGAGCTGGTGACCGGCCGGACCTTCGCCGACGTGGCCAGCGGCGACCCGGCCGACCGGGCGCGCTTCGCCGAGATCCTCTATCGCTTCGTCTTCGGCTCGATCATCCGCTTCGCGGTGTTCAACGGCGACCCGCACCCGGGCAACTACCTGTTCACCGAGCGCGGCGAGGTGGTGTTCTTCGACTTCGGCTGCGTGAAGCACTTCCCCGATCCGATGATGGGACCCTGGCGGCGACTGGTCATCGCCCACCTCGAAGGCCGGACAGCCGACTTCCGCCAGCTCGCCTGCCAGCTCGGCTTCATCACCGCCGACTCGCCGATCGACGCCGAGCTCCTCTACGACTACTTCGCCTACTTCTACGAGCCGTTCCGCACCGACCAGGTCTACACCTTCACGCCCGAGTACAACGCCCGCTCGCTCGGCATGGTGTTCCGTCCGAGCGGCCGGTTCGCCGGGATGTCTCGTCGGCTCAACATGCCGCCCGACTTCGTCTTCGTCAATCGCATCCAGTGGGGCGTCTACTCGATCCTGTGCGCCCTCGGCGCGAGCGGGAACTGGCACCGCATCCACCGCGAGTACCTGTGCGGCGATCTGCCGTCGACCGAGCTCGGCTGGCAAGACCGCGCCTACCGTGCGGTCTGGTGTCACGAGAACGGCCTCGACCCGGGCGCATTCCATCCGCTCGGCGAGGGCGCCTGGTCGGCTCAGCTGGCATGATGCAGTCGATGCCGGTCCATCGCGCCGTCTTCACCATCCGCACCTCGGAGCACAACCAGGTCGTCGACATCACCGACCAGGTGCAAGAGGCGGTGCGCGCGTCGGGCCTGACCAGCGGCGTCTGCGCGGTCTACACGCCCCATGCGACCGCCGCCATCGCGGTCAACGAGAACGACGACCCGAACATCGGGGTAGACCTCATGCGCGCGCTGGGGAAGATGATCCCGGAGCACGACGGCTGGCTGCACGACCGGGTCGACGACAATGCGGCGGCGCACATCAAGTCAGCCATCATGGGGCCCTCCGAGTCGATCCCGGTCGAGGGCGGCCGCCTCGCCCTCGGCCGCTGGCAAAACGTCTTCTTCTGCGAGTTCGACGGCCCGCGGAGCGAGAGGCGGATCACGGTGACGATCGTCGGCTGAGGACCCCTCCCGGCAAGAGCTGAGCTAGAGTCGGCCCATGCGCACCGTGAGCCACGCCCTCGTCACGCTCCTGCTCCTCGTCAGTGGCTGTGCCTGCCCGCCTCCCGCCACCACCGAGACGCCCAGCGGCGGCGGCGCCGCGACAGCGCCCGACCTCGACCCCGGGGCCAAGCCCGCGACCCCGCCGCCCTCCACCCCACCGGCGGGCGGCGGCGACCGAACGCTGGCCGTGGCAGCGAGCGATCCGCAGTACGCGCGGGTCGAAGGCAGCACCTTCCAGAACGCGTGCCAGTCGGACAACCAGTGCTTCGTCGGCGGCTGCTCGAGCGAGATCTGCACGGCCGAGGAAGGCGTGAGCGGCACCTGCGACATGCCGGCGGGCGGCTGGCCCAGCAAGGGAGCGAGCTGCGGGTGTGTATCCGGGCAGTGCGTCTGGTACCGCTCCGGCGGGTCGGGAACCGGAACCGGCACGGCGCCCGGGACCGGCACGGCGCCCGGAACCGGCACGGGGTCGGGCACCAAGCCGACGCCGGGAACCGGAACCGGAACCGGATCGGGGACCGGAACGGCACCGGGGACCGGAACGGGATCGGGGACCGCGCCGGGAACCGGGACGGGAGCGGGATCCGGGAAGGGAACCGGCGGCAAGGGAGGCAGCGGCGGTGGAGGCGGCGCATCCCTCCCGAAGCAAGGCGAGAACTGCACCGCCGACTACAAGTGCGCCGCCGGTCTCACGTGCAAGCGCTACCGCGGGATCGCCGGGGCCGCCGGTCCCGAGTTCAAGACCTGCGAGATTCCGTGCACCGGCAAGGGCAGCACCTGCCCGGCGGGACAGAGCTGCGTCACCATCGCCGACGGACCGGGGCAGGTCTGCAAGCCGAAATGAAGCACGCCTGACTCGCCCGCCCCTGGCTACGGCGGCCGCTTGCGCAGCAGCCGCTGCAGCGACTGCCGGTGTAGCCCGAGGCGGCGGGCCGCGGCGCTGCGGTTCCCCTTGGCGTCGTTGACCACCTGGTGGATGTACTCGCGCTTCATCTGCTCGAGCGACGGATACGACGGCACTGCGGCCGCGCCGGCGCGCTCGCCGCGCAGGAACCGCTCGATCGATGCAAGCTCCGACACCGCGTAGTCGTCGGCTCCGGCGTGGAACGCGAGCGTCGCCGACCGATACTCCGGCAGCGCGGTCAGGACCAGAACCCGCGCCCTCGGATTCCTGGTGCGAAGCGGGCGCACCAGGTCGAAGCCGAAGCCCGGCATCAAGTTGACGTCGAAGATGCCGACGTCGAACGGCGCCCCAGCGATCTCTGCGAGCGCGCGCTCGAAGGTTGCAGCCCCAACGACCGTGCACCGCAGCCGCTGGATCCGTCTCACAGCGAACCCTAGCCAACCCTCCTGGTCGTCCACCATCAGAACGCGCATGGCGCTCTTCCTCCCCTGGGCCACCATCATACCAAGGCAACCACGACCGAGAGAGCTGCGGCGCGCTCCGGCCCGCGCGAAGTCTGCGAGCGCGAAAATCGTGCGCCCACCGGCCGCCCGATTGCCCGGTCGGCGACACCGCCTGTGCACCTCCAGCAGGGCCCGGATCGCACGATGGAACCCCAGGGGGCCAGGCGTAGCATCCGGGTCGCACCAGTCGCTGGTGCTCGGTGACCGTATGGACGGCCACGAGTCGTTCGCCGCGACTGTGCTCTTGAAGGGCGAGCCGCATCACGGTCCTCCAGCCGCCATCTGCTCGGACAGGAGCGGTGCCACGGTCTTCCGCAACGCGTCGCGCGCGGCGAGGTATCCAGTCGCTCTCAGGGGAAGATGGAGATCGACAAGGCGGCGGTCGACGCGCCCGACTGCCCGCTCGACGAGAGTCGGGTTGGGTCGGGCGCCCGCCGTCTCACCCGCCACCAGGAACGCGGATGCGCGCAGGTCGTCGAGCGGTGTCGGCGCCGCCAGCGGCGAGCCGGGCGGTTCCGCGGCGAGCGCGTCGAGGAGGGCAAGGAGCGCCAGCGAATACCGCCGCCCGCAAGGTCCCATCTCCTCCGCGCCGTCGAGGTTGGCTCCTGCCGCCACATCATTATGTGGGCGCGCGCAGCGGATCACCGCAAACGACCGGCCCACGTTGCCAGGTGAGCGACAGCCGGCGCGTCGGCACAGGCGGGCCATGGTTTCGTGACTGCGCGCCGCCCCGTCGAGATACGCGCTGTCGAATTCGGTCCACGAACGTCGGTCGCGCGACGCGTCCAGCAGCCGATCGACGGGAGCCCTCTGGTTCCTCTTCCACTTTTCCCGGAGGTCGTTCATCGCGCACGGTCCAAGCAAGGCGCCTGCCAGCCCAGGAGCGCGAAAACCCGATGGCGCTGTCCGGCCGGCCGGACGGACTGTCCGAACACACGGACGCGCTGTCCGGCCCGCCGGACACCACCCGATCCCCGGACCAGGTGTCGAGACGCGAAGCCGCGTGACCGGTTGTCAGAGGGTGATGCGAGGGTGCGCGAATGGATATCTCCGTCGGTGGCCCGTCGAGCGCCGGGCTCGAAGCGCTGTCGGTGTTGCGCGCCGCCGCGCAGCGCGCGGCGGGCCCGATGGCCGGCCAGCTCGCCGAGCGCGCCTTGCGCGTCACCGAACGGGCCGACTTCGCCGTCGCGCAAGACGCGCTCGACGCCCTCCTCCGGCGGCTCGCGGCGGCGCGCGGCGCCGGCACCATTCTGTCCGGGCCGCGCCGTCGCGGGCTCGGCTGGTATGTCGTGGGCCGGCGCGGAGACGGGGCGCCACAGTATGAGGTCCTGGTCACCTCGCTCGATCCCATCGAAGGCAGCTGCTCCTGTCCCGACTTCGCCAAGGCATCGCTCGGGCTCTGCAAGCACATGTTCCTGGTGGTCGGGGCCCGTACCGGACGAACGCTGTCGGCGGTCTCGAGCGAGCGGCCACGGCTGAAGTGGGATCCGGTCCGGCCGCTCACGGGGCCCGGCGACTGGCTCGAGCGGCTCACCTGGTGCGATGGCCCCGCTCCGCTCGACGCGCACGAGTCGCGCGTCCGCAGCCTGTTTCGCGGCGGCCGGGGCGAGCGGGTCGCGCTGCCGGCCGGCCTCATCGCGGATGCGTCGGCGCGCCTCGCCGCCGTCGAGGCCCTCGCTTCACTCGTGAAGGCGCGGGGGCGGATCGCCGAGCCGGCCATCCCGCCGCTCTTGAAACGCGAACGGGACGAGCTGACCCGCAGGGTCCGGCACCGCATCACGCCGCGCGAGGTGCGGCGCGCCTGCGACGGGTTGAAGCAGAAGTTGTACCTGTACCAGCGCGAGGGAGTGAGGCGTTTCCTCGAGCGCGGCCGGCTGCTGCTCGCGGACGACATGGGCCTGGGGAAGACGGCGCAGGCGATCGCGGCGTGCCACATCCTGATCGCGACCGGCCGGGTGCGGCGCGGACTCATCGTCGTGCCGGCGCCGATCAAGACGCAGTGGCTGCGCGAGTGGCAGCAGTTCACCGACCTGCCGCTCGTCGTGGTCGAGGGAAACCCGGACGAGCGCGCGCGCTCGGTCCG
>Ga0111539_10001865_pt1 | contig 28000 bp, 31 predicted proteins | sample RhiMethybrSRZTD1_FD_79667 | JGI IMG/M metagenome (GOLD analysis project Ga0111539, IMG submission 79667) | Populus rhizosphere microbial communities from Tennessee, USA - Rhizosphere MetaG P. TD hybrid SRZTD1 (version 2) (version 2) | ecosystem: Host-associated > Plants > Roots > Rhizosphere >...
CAGCGGGACGAGGAGGGCACGGCAGAGGCATCGTGCCGGCCCGGCCGGGACGTTGGTCCTCCCGCGGAAAGCACGTTCGCGCGAGCTGCTCGGCCGACCCGCCAACCGGACCGTCAACGGCTGTCGACGTCGATCGCGACCACGAAGCGGTGCTGCCCCTGGGCGGTGACCCGCTCCACTTCGTACGCGCGGACCTGGATCTGCGGGTTGCTCCGCGGGTTCGGCCACGTGATGCCGATTCCGTAGGTGAGCACGCCCTCGAAGTCCCCGGCCCGCGCATAGCCGACCATCCGCCGCAGGCCCAGGTTTGCGGGTGGCTGGGACGTGATCGTCGAGCGGGTGCCGTCGGCCGAGTGTGCCCGGGCCACGCTGAACCGCACGACGAGGACTCCCCGTCCGGCGAGCGCTATCGGCTCACCCGTGCCGTCGCCGTAGAGCCGGTCGGCGAAGAAGAACCTGTAGCCGGGAAAGCCGGTGTCGAACGTGAACGACATCCGGTTGAACGGGCGCTCCCCCGGATCGCTCGGGTGGTCGCCCACCCCGATCGTCACGAGCGCGGGCACCGGTGGGACGTGCTGGGTGTGCTGCACGACGCCCGGGCGCCCGGTGTCGTTGGGCCAGTTCCACCGGTAGGCAAGCCGGGACGACACGACCTGGCCGGCCTGGCCGGCCTGGCCGCCCTGGCCGCCCTGGCCGCCACCGCCCTGGCCGCCGCCGCCCTGGCCACCCGTGCTGGTCGGCGACGGTTGCGCCGGCGGCGATGTGGTGGCGCCCGGCGTCAATGTCGACGGTGCGGCGGTGGGTGGTGTGCTCCCGGTGGAAGGTCCCGATCCGCGACCGCCGCAGGCCGCGACCGGCACGAGAGCGAGTGTCAACGCCATAAGGACCGGTGCCGCCCGGCCACGGATGAACATGACGACTCCCCTCCCCTCATGGAAGGAAGACGGAAGGTCCGTCACACTCACCGTCGCGCCGCCGGCACCATGCGCCCACGGCCGATCGGCCCGGTGGACCGGGCCGGTCGGCCGTGTCGCGCACCGCGCCGGCCGCCGGCGTTGCTCACGGCGCCGATGCCGGCACGTCCTCCTCGATGGGAAGGGAAATCGTGGCCTCCTCGTCGGCGAGCATCACACCGCGGCGCACCCCGAGCAGGGTGCCGATGGCACCCATCGCCACCGCGACGGCGAAGCCCGCCAGGAACCACCTGGCCAGTCGCCACTTCATCGTCCCCACCTCCGTTCCGACTCCACCGTCGACCGGTTCTGCCCGGCGCTGTAGGGACGGAGGTCCCAGGGCCGTGGGCGCAACGACTCTGCGGCCGCCCGGCGGCCCGACGCAGGCTCAAGGTACCGAACGGAGTGACGACCGTCGCCGAACGGGAGGTGCGTCATGAGAACGTCTGTCGTGGTGGGTGTCGACGGTTCGGCCTCTGCGAACCGCGCCGCCGAGGTCGCCGGCGAACTGGCCCTGCGTCGCGGCCTCCCGCTGCACGTGATGCACGTGGTGCAGGTCGATGCCCGGACAGTGGCGCGCCGGCTCGTCGACGACGCGGCCGCCCACGTCCGCGAGCGGTTCCCCACCCTGGAGGTGGCGGCCGAACTGGCCGACGGCAACGCCGCCGGCGCCCTGGTCCACGCCTCGCGGGACGCGGAGTTCCTCGTCGTCGGGCACCGCGGGCTCGGCGGCTTCACCGGGTTGCTGGTCGGCTCGGTCGGCGTCCACACCACCACGCACGCCCACTGCCCGGTGCTCGTCGTGCGCGGCGAAACCGGGGAGCCGCAGGCGCCCGTCGTCGTGGGTGTCGACGGCTCGATGGCCGCCCGCGCCGCCACCGAGATCGCGTTCCAGGAGGCCCGCCTGCGCGGCAGCGAACTCATCGTCGTCCTTGCCTGGCCGCCGGCGCGGTGCTGGCCGGAGGCGATCTCCGCCGCCGGTCTCCCGCCGAACCCGGACGAGATCGACCCGGTCGAGGTGACCCTGCGCGGGATCCGTGAGCGGTACCCGGACGTCAAGGTCCGCCGCGAGGTCCGCCACGGCGACTCGCCGACGCAGGTCATCGCGGAACTCGCCCTCTGGGCGGACGCCGGCCTGATCGTCGTCGGCGCCCGTGGCGCCGGCGGCTTCCACGGCCTGTTGATGGGCGGCACCTGTCGGGCGCTCGTGGACCACGCGCCATGCCCACTGATGGTGATTCCGGCCGGCCGGCGGTAGACCGCCCGGTCATGGCTCGACGCGCGCCGGCACGGGACCTTCGGCCCTGACGGCCGTCGTGCCGGCGGATCGACAGTGGATCCGGAGTCCCGAGGAGGTGACCCACCATGCGCCGGCTGTCGATTGCCAAGAGTCCGGCGGAGATCGCCCGTGCCAACCTCAACGACTACCGGTGGCTGCGGCACGACTTCACCTGGCGGCACGCCCGGGAGTGGCTGTCGGGGCTGCCGGACGAGGGTGGCCTGAACATCGGCCACGAGGCGGTGGACCGACACGTCGCCGCCGGTCGCGGCGGCCGGGTCGCGGTCCGCTGCGTCGGCCGGACCTTCGCCCCCACCCAGCTCACCTACGATCAGCTGCGCCGCCAGACGAACCGCTTCGCCAATGTCCTCCAGCACCTCGGAGTGGGCCCCGGCGACGCCGTCGTCTCGCTGCTCGGTCACGGCCTGGCGGAGTACGTCGTCGGGCTCGGGACGCTCAAGCACACGGCGACGCTGATCCCGCTACCGCTGGGCGCCGGCCTGCGCGAACTGCGGCAGGCCGCAGCCGCACGCGCCCGCGTCATGGTCACCACCGTCGACGTGTACAACGCCGTCGTGGCACCGGTGCGCGACCGCCTGCCCGGCCTGCGGCACGTGCTGATCGCCGGCATCGGGCGGCTTCCGGCCGGCACCTGGCGACTGTCCGACCTCGTCTCGGACCAACCGGACGCCTACCGGATCCCGGCCACCGCGCCGGAACGGCCGGCCGTGCTGCACCTGACCGACGACGGTGCGGTGTGCCACCAGCACGGCACGGTGCTCGGGTTGTACGTCAGCGCCCTGTACGGACTGGACCTGCAGCCCGACGACGTCTTCTGGTGCACCGCGGAGCCCGGCCTGCCGACCGCCACCTGGTACGGGCTGATCGGCGCGCTGACCCATGGGATCACCGTGGTGACCGACGCGGGCCGGCCGGATTCCCGGCGCCGGCTGCGGATCCTGCGCGACGAACACGTGACCGTCTGGCACCCGTCCGTCGCCGCGCTCCGCGCCCTCATGCTGCCCGGCGTCACCGATGGCGTCGCGCTGCCGGCGCTGCGCCACCTGGCCAGCTTCGGCGGGCCGCTGCCGCCCGAGGTCGTGCTGTGGAGCCGCGACATGTTGGGACACCCGGTCCACGAGACGTGGAGCCAGCCGGAGACCGGCGGCATCGTGTTCGCGAACTTCGCCGGCCTCGAGGTGCGGCCCGGCTCCGCGGGACTGCCGATGCCGGGCGTCCGGGCGGCCGTCGTCGCCCAGGACCGCGGCGGGACGGGAGCCGCGGTGCCGCCCCGCGCCGTGGACCTCCTCGACAAGCCGAACGAGATCGGCGAGGTCGCCATCCGGGCGGAGTGGCCGTCGCTGTGCGGCGGCAAGCAGCGGGACGCGTCTGCACTGCGCGTCGTCGACGGGTGGTATCTCACCGGCGAACGGGCCGCCCGGGATGCCGACGGCTACTTCTGGTTCACCGGCGAGGGCTGACCCATGGCCGACCCGGGACTCCCCGCCGGCTATCCCACCGGTCTACGACGACGGCTGCGGCTGCGGGACGGGCGCGAGGTCCTGGTCCGCCCGATCCGGCCGAGCGACGCCGCCGAACTGGCGGAGGCGTTCCGACGGGCCGACCCGGACACCCTGTACCGGCGGTTCCTCAGCGGTTCCCCGCAGGTGACCGAGCGCCTGCTGCGCCACCTCACGGTCGTCGACTACGTGCGGCGGCTGGCGCTCGTCGCCGCTGACGCGGAGACGGGAACCGGCGTGGCCGTGGCCCGCTACGAGCCGCAGGGCGACGGCGTCGCCGAGGTCGCGGTCGCCGTGGACCCGGGATGGCGGCGCGTCGGGCTGGCCACGGCCCTCGTCGAGCTGCTTGCCGAGGCCGCGCTCGACCGCGGCGTGCACACCTTCACCGTCACCTACCTCGCCGAGAACCGTCCCGTGTCGAGCCTGGTGAGCGGCGCCACCGGCTCGGGACTGCGCCGCATCCGGGACGGCATCGCCGAGTGCGCGATCGCGCTGGACCGCGAGCGCGTAGAGGCCGCCGTGCGCGAGTTCACGCCGGCGGCCTGACCAGCCGTCACAGCACCGGGCACGGTTGGTGCTCCTCGCGTCGTCCCGCGTGACATTCACCCCGCCGGTACCGTCCGGACGGGACGGTGCACCTGCAGCAGCAGGCAACCGGCGGGGTCGGTGGCGAGGATGGGTTGTGCCACGCCCGGCGGCACGTGCACGTAGGAGCCTGCCTCGAGGGACCGCCCGCCAATCAGCGCCGAGCCGCGCGCCACCCAGATGTGGTGGTCGGCACCGTCGTGCGGGCATCCCGGTGTGGCCGCGCCGGGATCGTTCTGTTCGCTCGTCATGGTTTCCACGACGCACCTCCATCGGTCGGGGAATGCATGCCTCAGCCCGCGCGGACGCCCATGATGGCGAATCGCTCGACGTCCGGATCGGCGTGGCCGCCGGTGGACACGACGAGGGTCAGCGCGGTCCCGGCCGGCGCCGAGAAGGTGACCGTGCCCGTCCACGGCTGGTCGGCTCCGCCCGCCGGGATGCCCACCGCATCGCCGAGGACCCCGGTCGAGGCGAGCGCCCGCACCTGCAGGCGCAGGCTCTCGTCCACGCCGGTGATCCGGCCGGCCATGGTCACGGGCGAGATGACGGTGGATCCGTACGGCGGGCTGGTCAGGCTGAGCGTCGAGTCGCGGGTACCGACGACCTCCCAGGGCCGGTCGGTTCCCGCGCCGATCCTGGCGAGGTGGACCTCGGCGGCGACGGCGACGTCGTGCCCGTCCTCGCCGTGGTGCCCGACCTTGACCCACGCCTCGTCGCCGGAGTACGAGGTGCCCAGCGCGCGGTCGATCCCGGTGAACCCGAGGAAGCCGCTGCTGAAGGCCAGCGCCGTTGCGGCCGCGTCGAGGTGCCACGGCTGGTGGCCGCCGGTGCCGGCCGTCGCCTGCCAGGAGGCGGCCTCCTGGGCGCTGCCGAACGGCCACAGCGGCACGAAGCGGAACGCGGCCGCGGTGGGCTGCCCGGCACGCGACGAGGCTGTCGACGGCGTGGTGGCCGGCCCGACGTTCGCGGGCGCCTCGGATGCCGCCGACGGCGCGGGTTGCGGCCCGCCCGTTCGGTCCTCGGGTCGGGTCACCACGAAGACGGCGAGCAACATGACGAGCGTCGCCGCACCCACGAATGCGACCACGATCCGCCACCGCCGTGCCGGTCGACCCGGGCCGGCGCGATTCGGCGGTCGCTGGATGGTTCCGGTACTCATGGCGACCTCCTCGGGATGCGACCGCAACGGCCGCGCGATCGGTCCGCACCTCGAGCGTCGCCCTCGGTGCCACCGGCCCGCAGGGACGGAAGTCCGGCGACGTCGGGCCTTCCGGCCCTGCGCCCCGCCACCCGTGCCGGCGCATATTGAATGCGCACCCGCCAGAAGGAAAGACCAGACAACGACACATCGGCACCAGACAAGGACGTCGTGGCGACTGGCCCGGTCCCACCATCGGCAACGATGGATTGTTGACACGGTCGTTGGTGTTCTTCCCTCCCGGCGGGTGCTTCATCGTTCCCACGCGCACGCCGAGGCGTCCCGGTCGACGACCGGGACGCCTCGGGTGTCAGCGCGCCGCAGCGATGTCGCGCCGGTCGAAGAGTGGAACCGCCAGCGCCACGACCAGAACTGCCACCAGCGGCATCCACAGGTATTCCGGCCGCCAGCCCGACCCCAACGGGCCGCCGGCCAATGCCTGCTGGAAGGGGGACAGCGGTTGCCACGACCGCACTCCGTCGACAAGCTGGCCGGCGACGTAGAGCAGGTACGCCGCGACCGCCCCGACGGCCGGCACGGCGAGGGCATACGCGCGCCGGCCCGTGACCGCGCCCACGGCCAGCGCGAGCCACCCGAACTCGAGGCCGAGAAGCACCATCGCGAGGGTCGCCTGGGCCAGGTCGACGGCGCCGAGGCCGAGCCCGAACGCGGCCGAGCACGCCATGCCCGCCGTCCACAGCACCGCGCCGAACCCGGCGAGCGCGGTGGCCAGCGCCGCCGCCTGCGCGACGACGAGGCGGGCCGGCGAGACCGGTGTCACCAGCAGGACGTCGAGCGTGCCGGCCTCCTCCTCACCCGCGATCAACCGGGCGCCGCGGCCCACGGCGAAGATGATGAACAGCAACGGCAGCACCATGCTGAACAGCTCGACGTTGAAGAATCCGCGTCCGCTGGAGAAGTCCTCGAGGTCGAACAGCTTCTGCATCGGCTCGGGGTAGCTGTTCAGCAACGACGTAAGGTCGGGCATGTCGCGCATCGACGGCCACATGACCGACTCGAGCAGCACCAGCAGGACCAGTCCGATGCTCCACCCGATCAGCGCGCGGCGCTGGTCGCGCAGGCTCTTGAGGTAGACGGTGGCCAGCATCGCGATCACGCCTCCCGCTCGTAGTACGTCACGAAGATCTCCTCGAGGTCGGGCTCGTGCGTCACCACGCGCGCGACCCGGTGCGGTGCCGCCGCCTCGAGCAGATCCGCCACCGAACCCTCGATGACGAGGTGGACGGTGGATCCGTCCGCGACCGCCTCCCGCACCCCGGGGACCGTGCGCAGGTGGGCGATCGGCGGTTCGGCCTCGAACGTCAGCTCCATGCGGCGCAGCGCGCGGGCCTTCAGCTTGTCGACCGACTCGACGACGAGAAGCTGCCCCTGCCGCAGGATCGCGACGCGTTCGGCGACGGCTTCCACCTCGGAGAGCACATGCGAGGACAGGAACACGGTCCGGCCCTCGTCGCGGGCCTCCCGCACGAGAGCGAGGAACTCCCGTTGCGCCAACGGGTCCAGGCCCGCGGTCGGCTCGTCGAGCACCAGCAGGTCCGGCCGGTGCATGAACGCCTGCACGATGCCGACCTTCTGCCGGTTGCCGTGTGACAGCGCCCCGATCCGGGTGGTGAGGTCGAGGTCGAGTCGCTCGGCCAGCCGGCGGACGAGCGCCGCGTCGACGCCGCCCCGCAGCCGCCCCAGGAAGTTCAGGTACTGCCCACCGGTCAGGTCCGGGTACCCGACGAACTCGCCCGGCAGGTAACCGACGTGTCGCTGCGCCTCCTCGCGCCGGCGCACCACGTCCAGCCCGAACACCGCGGCCGATCCTGCCGACGGACGGATCAGGCCGACGAGGATGCGGATCGTCGTCGTCTTGCCGGCCCCGTTCGGGCCGAGGTAGCCGCACACGACGCCGCGCGGTACGAGCAGGTCGATGCCGCGTAGCGCCGGCCGGCGACGGTAGTTCTTCACCAGCCCGCTGGTTTCGATCACGTTGTCCACTGCACACCTCCACGCCTACGGACCGGGACGGGCCGACCGTGGCCGACCCGTCCGATGTGGACTGTCACCGCGCGAGCGCGCCCACCGGTTCCGGAATGGTCTCGGGAATGGCCGCCGGAATGGTCTCGGGCGACGGCGGCGCGATCCACGTCGCCTCGTCCACAGTGGACTTCGTCGCCCGGTCGAAGAAGCGCAGCAGCTCCACGGGGAACGGCATGACGAGCGTGCTGTTCTTCTCCGCCGCCACGTCGACGACGGTCTGCAGCAACCGCAGCTGCAACGCGGCCGGCGTCGCGGACATCGCCCGGGCCGCGTCGGCGAGCCGTCGCGACGCCTGGAACTCACCGTCCGCGGCGATGATCCGGGCCCGGCGTTCCCGTTCCGCCTCGGCCTGCCGCGACATCGACCGCTTCATGGAGTCGGGCAACGCGACGTCCTTGACCTCGACGCGTTCGATGAGCACGCCCCACGGCTTCTCGGTCGGCGCGTCGATCGCCGCCTTGAGCTCCGAGTTGATCCGCTCCCGGTCGCTCAGCAGGGTGTCGAGATCCGCCCGCCCGATCACCGAACGCAGCGACGTCTGCGCCACCTGGAGGACGGCGCGCGGGTAGTCGCGGACGTTGACCAGCGCCTTGATCGGGTCGACCACCCGGTAGTACACGACCGCGTCCACGGTGAGGGTCACGTTGTCGAGCGTGATCGCGCCCTGCGCCGGAACACCCATCACGACGGTCTGCAGCGAGACCTTCGTCATCCGGTCGGCGATCGGGACGATCACCCGCAACCCCGGTTGCCGGACGTTGTCCAACCCGCGACCGAACCGGAACACGATTCCCCGCTCGTACTGCTGAACCAGGCGCAGGCTCAACAGCGCCAGAACAACGACGAAGACTCCGATGCTCAGGAGAACCACACCCACGGTGTTCATGCCAACCTCCACTCCCGGCATGCCGGCACACGAACCGCCGGAGATGCCCGTCACATCGAGCGTCGATCGGGGATCTGCCCGTGATCAGGGCCATCCGGCCCACCACCGCGGGACGGGAGGCGCGGGCCGTTCAGCGGCACCGGCGGGACTTTCGACCCGAAACCCGTTCGCCGGCCGGGCCCGGCATCGAGCGCGACGGCACGGCGTGGCCGCCGGTGCGCGTGGACGGCCAGCAGATCGCCGTCGACCTGCGGACTCCGGAAACCGCGCGCACGACCGACTGACGGCGGGCCGAAAGCCCTGTCGGCACGGGTCGTTGTGACCCTGTCGGTGTGCTCGCGGACGGCCGGAGACTCTCCCTGACGCCGCAGCCGAAGGAGTGGGTCATGATGCACGACGCAGCCGGGACCGATGCCTGGGGCATGGCGCTGATCGGGATGTACGGGCTGGGCCTGTGGGCCCTTGCCGTTGCCGGTGTCGTCGTCCTGATGGCGCAGGTCGGGCGGGCCCGCGGCCGCGGTCGCGACCGGGGTCGCCCCACGCACCGGCCGTGGATCTGACAAGGGCGCCGGTGGCGAGACGGAGACCTTGGAGGCTGGTGGCCCCGCTCGGGGCCATCAGCCTCCAAGGTCTGTCAACCGGGGCGTCCGCACCCGGTGGAGCAGATCATCTAGTGGGCGATGCGGTGCATCTCGCGCTCGATCCGCTTCTCGTCGGGCTGCGGCGCGTACACGTCCCAGACGTTGAACGCGAGCCCGATCCCCCAGCCGAGCATCGGGATCAGCGGCCAGAAGAAGACGTCCGGCGTGGTGGCCAGCCAGATGCCGGCGAGCAGCAGGTTGACCGTGAGATACGCGAGCAGGTGAGCGGAGAGTCCCCTCTTCTTGCGCAGCCTGTCGATGGCCCGCCGGCGCAGGTCGCTTTCCGGCGGCGTCTGGTACGTGGTCATGGCTCTTCTCCCTTCCGGGCCTGCGGGCGGCGCAGCGCCTCCCGCATGTCGTCGCCGACGGTCGTCAACGTGTCGGCCACCGCACCGGCCACCATCACGGCGGCTTCGCGTACGTCGGCACGCACCGCCTCGTCGTTGACAGCGTTCTCGGTCGCGGTGAAGGCGTCGCGGATGCTGTCGCGCAGTCCGTCAAGCGTTCGCGGCGCGCCGTCGCCGCCCGCCTGCTCGTAGTGCAGCTTCAGCTTCAACGCCAGCGCCTCGAGCCGCGAGCCGATCTCGGTCCAGCGCAGGTCGGCGACCGGCGGCGGTGCGACCGGCGGCGGTGCGGCCGGCGGCATCGCGGTCGGCGGCGGTGCGGCCGGCGGCATCGGGGCCGGCGGCGGTGCGGTTTGCGCCGCCCGCTCCCGTAGCCCTGCCTCGATGAGACCGACCCGGCTCTCGACGCGCCGCAGGCGCAGGTCGAGCCCCGACGCTTCCGGGGCCGCTTCGTACAACGTCCTGCCCATGGTTGCCTCCTTAGTGGACGTTCGCATGCACCACCGCGACCGGGCCGGCGGCGTGGTGCAGAACCTGATGGCTGACCGATCCGACCAGCAGGCCGGTGAACCCACCGCGGCCACGGGAACCCACCACCGTCAGCGCCGCATCGGACCCTGCGGACAGCAGCGCCGGCGCCGCCCGTCCGTGGATCAGCCGGCGCTCGACGGTGAGGTCCGGAAACTCCGCGCCCAACCCGGCCAGCGCCTCGACGAGGACCCGCTCCTCGTCGACCGCCGGCACCGCGCGGTCGTGGTCCACCGGAACCTGGTCGCCCGGCCCGGCCGACACCGGCCAGCGCCAGGCGTGCACGGCCCGCAGGAGCGTTCCCCGGGCCACAGCCTGGTCCGCGGCGTAGCGCAGCGCGGCGAGCGACGCCGGTGAGCCGTCGATGCCGACGACCACCGGTCCGTGCGGCGCCGGTGCCGGACGGACCACGACCACCGGGCACCGGCCGTGCGAGGCCACCTGCTCGGCGACCGAACCGAGCAGCAGGCCGGCGAACCCGCCGGTACCGCGGCTGCCCACCACCACCGTGTCCGCTGTCTCGGACGCCGCCAGCAGCGCCCGCCCCGGCAGATCGCTGGAGATCTCGGTGGTAACGGGAATCTCCGGATCGACCAGGCTGGCCGCGTCGGCGAGCATCTTCTCCGCCAGCGCGTAGACGTCCTCGCGGGTGCGCGCGCTCGCGGGCAGCCGGTAGGCGTCCGGGCCGAGCGGCAGGTCCACCAGGGGCCAGCCACAGGCGTGCAGCAGGTGTAGGCGGCGCGGCCGCAGGTGCACGTCGGCCGCCGCCCACTCCAGGGCATACCGGGCCGCCACCGACCCGTCGACGCCGACGACCGTCCGGCCCATCGTCGTCACCCCTGCACCGTCGGCTCGGCCGTGCCGGCGCACAGCGCGGACAACTCCGCGCCCCACCGTTCGGCCCGCGCGAGCTCGCCTTCGGCCAGCGGCCCGGCCGTCCCCACCACGGTGAAGCTGTGCGCCGGCGAGACGATCCGGGACCCGGACCGGCGCAGGCGCTTCTCCGCCGACCGCGCCGCGGAGCCCGGCAGGTACCCCTTGGTGATCTTCGTGTCGAAGGTGGCCGTGCGGGTGCCGCGCAACCCGGGCCCCGCCTGCGCCAGCCACTCCCGCAGACCGCGCCCCGGCGAGACGATCCGGCCGACCGCCTGTTCAGCGGCGGACTGGCGGGTGCTGGGCCGGCTCATGCTGAACGCGTGCGTGGGACCGCCGGCGACCACGAGGTCGGCGTCCACGTTCGTCGGCGCGTCGGAGACCTCGACGAGGTCGACGGCCATCCGGCCGGACAGTCCCCGGGCGACGGCCGACGCGACCGCCTGCGTGTTGCCGAACATCGACTCGTAGACGACGAGTGCTCGCATTGCCCTCTCCCATCCTGAGGCACCCGCCGAGCTACCGGAGGTAGGTCTCGGCGAGCACCGTGTTGATCATCACGTCGTTGAAGTGGTCCGGCTCCTCCGCGTCGGCGTTGTGGCCGGACGCCTCGAACCAGAACATCCGCTTGCTCGGGGCCTGCAACAGGTCGAACCACTCCAGCGCCGGACCCGTGCGGGCGGTCAGTTCATGCCGGCCCTGCATGACGTAGACGGGCACGTCGAGCCGGGTGGCCGTGCGGCGGAAGTCGATGCCCTGCAACTGCGGGTACAGCAGGCCGGCCATGTCCGGGAATCCGCGCAGCTCGTTCCAGGAGTCCATCAGCCCGTACTCGTCGGGGAAGAACCCGGACATGCCGCGGGCGGCCTCGAACGCGGCCGTGTGCCGGTAGGGCTCGAGCCGGTCGTAGTACTCCATCATCGCGGCGTAGGCCATCAGGTCCCGGTAGGGCGGCTCGCCGAACGCCTCGAACCGCGCGCGCAGCGCCCGGTCACCGGTCCGGTCGGCATAGGCGAGGACCTGGTGGTAGAGCGCGACGTCGGTCGTGCGCTGGCTGACCATCTGGCCGGTCCCCGCGTAGGCGTAGTAGAGCTGGGGCGCGCGCTGCACCATCAGCACGCCGAGAGTGCTCCCCCAGGAGTTGCCGGTGAGGTAGATCTTCCGGGCGCCGAACCGGTCGGCCAGCCAGCGGCTGAGCTCGACGCCGTCGGAGACGAGCCGGTCGAGAGTGAGCTTCGACGTCGGATCGATTGCGGGATAGGACTTTCCGGCGCCGCGCTGCTCCCAGACCGCGACGGTGAACCGATCCTCGAGCGCCCGGTTGAACCGGCGCACCCAGCCCACGTCGGAGCTGCCCGGTCCGCCCGCAAGGTGCAGCAGCACCGGGTTGGTCGCGCTGCGCCCACGGATCGACACCCACTGGTCGACCCCGCCGAGGCGCACCCGCGCGACGGTCGCGACGCTGCCCGGCACGACATGGCCGGCGGCGTCGGTGACCGGGGCGACCCGGCCCGGTGTCGCCAGTTCGACGGCGAGCACCACCACGCCGGCCGCAAGCAGCAGCGTCGCGGCCCACCGGACACCGATGGCGGCGGCGCCCGCCGCACGCCGCCACCGGGAGTCCGGGTGCCGGCCGACGGCACGGGAGTCGCCGGCGGACCGGCGGGCCACCGCCGCGCCGAGGATCGCGCCGAGCACCATCGGCGCCAGCGCCACCACCGCGTACATGACGTGACCCGCCACGAACATGGCCATACCGAGAGAGGTGTCGAATCTCGGCCGGCCGGAGGTCTGTCCGGCCACGTGGAACACGCTGGCGCGGGCCGCTTCGAACGCCGCCAGGTGCAGTGCGGGCGCCAGCAGCGCGGCCCACCGCGTGCGCAGCGCCACGCCCGCCGCCACTCCCGTGAGAAGGGCGGCACCCATCAGCATGACGGCTTCGACGCCACCGGTGGGTCCGCGCGGAATCAGCGCTGCGGCCAGCAGGCCCGAGAGGGCCGCCGCCGCGAGGGCGGCGATCGCCACCCGACGGTCGGTGCGCGGTGACGCCGGTCGCGATCGCTCGGGCGACCGGGGCCGGTGGATCGTCGCCGTGGCCATGACTACTCAGCCCCCGGTCCTGGTGCGGGCGCGCGTGTTCGACCCCGCGCGCAGCGCACCGAGCAGGTCGATGCCGAAGCAGACGACGAGCGCGATGCCCCAGCTGTTCCACGGCCCGAACACCGCGACGTCGGGCGTATGGGCAAGCAACCACACGATCAACCAGATGACGGTCATGGCGCGCCTCCGATCGACACAGCCGGACATCCGCTTCGAGCGTGGGCCGCCCCCGACGGGACCGGATACGGAGCTTGGTCCCGAGTGGCAGGGGTCCAAGGTCCCGTGCCGACCCGGTGCGGGCTGAAAGCCACCACAGGTCGGGACTGTCGGCACTGGGCCTACCCGGGGGCGTGGAGCAGATTCGAATCGACCGATCCGGCGAGGCACGGAAGGGCGAAGGTCATGGGAACGTTGAGCGCACCGGTTCCGACGCCGACCGCGCCGCAAACCCGTGCCCGGGTCGTCGTGGGAGTGGGTGATCCGGTCCGGGACGCGCTGGTCCTCGCGTGGGCCCGCGACGAGGTGGCGGCCACCGGCGGCCGGCTCACGATCTGCCGCGCCGGCCCTGCGCCGACCGGCTGGCCCACGATGGACGGCCTGATGCTCGTCGACCCGGTCTTCGCGCGGGCGGTACACGACGTGCGGCAACGGCTGGGCGGTGAGCGGGTCGACCTCTGGCTCGAGGACGGCCGGCCGGACGCGGTGCTGGCCGCCGCGGCGGCGGGCGCCGACCTGGTGGTCCTCGGTCCACCCACCCGGCACCGCTCCCCGGCCGTTCAACTCGCCGCCACCGCCGACCAACCCGTCGTGATCATGCGCCCGGGCGCCGGTTCCCGGACCGCACCGTTCGCGGGTCACGTCGTCGCGGCGGTCGGTTCCGGCGCGGACGCGCCGGTGGTGGAGTTCGCCGTGCGGTACGCCGCCGCGCACCGCCTACCGGTGGCCGCGGTGCACGTGTCGACGGACTCCGTCTGCGACTTCTGGTTCGACGAGGACACCCTCGAGACCCACTTCCGGGTCGAACCGCCGCAGATAGGCCTGCTGGCCGGCGTCGTGGAACCGGTCCGGGCCCGCTACCCGGGAGTCCCTGTGCGCCTGTGCGCCGTCGCCGGCAATCCGGCCGATCGGCTGCGCGCGGCCGGCGGGGGTGCCCTGTTGACAGTCGTCGGCCGGCGGCGGCACCTGCTCCGTTCGCTCAGCGACCACCTGGTCCGCACCGCACGCGGGCCGTTGGGTGTGGTTCCGGCCGGTTCCGGAGAGGGATGATCGAGATGTACGTCGTCCTCGCACTCGTGCTGATGCTCATTCCGCTCGGCGCGCTGTACCTCCTCGAACGGCTGGCGGCCGCCGGCAAGGGCCCGCTGGCGAACCCGGGTGAGATGGTCGTGCTCGACGGCACCATCTTCCCGGTGCCCATGCCGGTGCCGGCGCCGGCCCTCGTGCACGCCGTCGCATCCGACGACTGGAAGCGCAAGCCCCCCAAACTCGTCGACGACGAGTCGTGCGCGGCGGAGAGCCGCCTCGTCGCCGCCCTGATCTCCGGCGAACTCGACCGCCCGCAGTACCAGGAGCGGATGGCCGACCTCGCCGCGGCCGATTCCTCCGTCCACCCCGTGCGGCTGCCACCCGCACCTCCCGGGGCATAGGGCGGACGGCATGGACGGTCTGATCGCGGCGGTCATCTACCGGGACGGCCGCCGGGTCGAGTGCCTGCCGACCGTGGCCGAAACACATACCCGGCTGCTCGACCGGCCGGACACGATGGCCTGGATCGGGATGAGCCACCCGGCCGAGCCGCAACTGCTGGCGGCCGCCGCCGAGTTCGGGCTGCACGAGTTGGCGGTCGAGGACGCCATCAAGGCCCATCCACGACCGAAACTGGACCGCTACCGCGATACCCTGTTCCTCGCGCTGCGCGCCGCCCGGTACCTCGACGCCACCGGGGAGGTCCGCTTCGGCGAGATCCACATCTTCGTCGGCGCCGGTTTCGTGCTCACCGTCCGGCACGGGGACGCGCCGGATCTCGCGCCGGTCCGGCGTCGCATGGAATGCCATCCGGATCTGCTGCGGCACGGACCGGAGGCCGTGCTGTACGCGATCCTCGACCACGTCGTCGACGGATACGGGCCGGTCGTCGCCGGGCTGCAGAACGACATCGACGAGATCGAGACCGAGGTCTTCCGCGGCGATCCGTACGTGTCCCGTCGCATCTACAAGCTCTCCCGGGAGATCATCGAGTTCCAGCGCGCGACACATCCCCTTGTCGACGTCCTCGACGCGCTCACCGCCGGTTTCGAGAAGCACCACGTACACGAGGAACTGCGTCGTTACCTGCGCGACGTGACCGACCACGCCACCTCGGTCGCGGAGCGGGTCGACGGGTTCCGCCAGATGATCGACCACATCCTCGCCGTCAACGCCACGCTGGTCTCGCAGGCGCAGAGCGAGAAGATGGAACGGTTGACCGAGGCGAGCTACGCCCAGAGCGAGGAGATCAAGAAGATCTCGGCGTGGGCGGCCATCCTGTTCGCCCCGACGCTCATCGGAACGGTGTACGGCATGAACTTCCGGCACATGCCGGAACTGTCCTGGGTCGCCGGCTACCCGCTCGCGCTCGCGCTGATGGCGGCGACCTGCCTGGTGCTGTATCTCGCCTTCAAGAAGCGTCGCTGGCTCTAGGCGGGCCGTTGGCACTGCGGCGGCGGGACGAACGGCCCTGCTGACCCGCTCGCCCCGATCCGACGGTGGGATCGACGGATCCTGCGATCCGCCAAGGAGGCGATCGCCATGACCACAATCAACCACCGGCCCGTCGCCGATCGCGGGATGCCGAGCCCGCCGGCGACGCCCGACGCGGCGCCCGGGCCGCCCCCCGTCGAGGTCGGCCCGCCCGTCGTGACGTCAGGGCCGCCCGTCGCGATGCCGCCGCCAACGGCGTACGTCTCGCCGGCGGTACCCGCGCCGGGAAGCCACTCCGTCCTCGGCCGCATCGCCATGTGGACGGTCCTGCTCGCGCTCGGGCTGCTCGCCGTCGTCGACGCCGTCGGGGCCGACGTGCCGGCCAGCGCCTATTTCGCGACGGCGTTGGCGGTCATCGGCGCCGCCCTGGTCGTCGGGTTCCGGTACGGGCGGGCGCGCTGGCTGATCGCGGTCGGCGCGGTGCTCGTCGTCGTGCTGGGTATCGTCGCGGCCGCGGAGCACGTCGGCTCCGGTAGCAGCGCCGTGACCTGGAAGCCCACCAGCGTGAGTCAGCTCACCGGCAGCTACGAGATCAACGTGGGTGAAGCCACGCTGGACCTGTCCGCCGTTGACTTCACCGGCCAGAGCGTCAGCGTCTCCGTTCACGTCGGGATGGGCGACCTGACAGTCATCCTTCCCTCCACAGTGGACACCAACACGCAGGCGCGCGTCAGCGTGGGCGACGCGACGGTCTTCGGCCAGCAATGGTCGGGTATCGACGGTTCCGAACACACGGTCACCGACACCGGAAGCGACGGTGTGGGCGGCGGAGACCTCGCCCTCCGCGCGACGGTGGACGTGGGCAACCTGGAGGTGCGGCGATGAACGCCGGAATGAGCAAGCACAGGCCGGACATCGTGTCGCTGGTGTTCGGCGGACTCTTCCTCTCGGTCGTGACCTGGTGGCTGTTCACGCGGTTCGTCGACGTGCAGCTGTCGAACGCCGGTTGGATCATCGGTGCGGCCCTGATCACCGCGGGCGGGTTCGGGCTGTGGACCACCCTGTGGCCGGACCGCCACCGCAGCGGCTAGCCATGCCGAGATCCTGGACGATCGGGCCGCACCCCGGCCCGGTCGTCCGGCGATTGCACGGGACCTAAGTCACTGCCGCGGCGGGACCAACATCCGTGTGCGCACCGGACGGGACGGCGGACCCTGAAGGTGACACCGGCGGTGCCTACCCGGCCGTACCGGCATCAGGTCACTGGCGATCCCGGTGGAGGAGGCAGTCCCATGCGCGCGTTCGTGGTCACCGGCTTCGTATCTCCCTTCGATGTGCGGGAAGTGCGGGGTCAGCGTCGCCTGATTCCGGCGCGCAGCGCGTCCAGGCCAGAATGGCGTGGGCGCCAGCCGAGCACGTCCCGGGCCTTGGTGTCATCGACGATCGACGGTCGGCTGACGGCCTCGATCCAGTCGAGCACGGGCGGGACGCCCGGCAGCGACGGCACGGCCAACGCCGTCCGGGCGGCCGCGTGACCCAACCCGGCCGGTACCGGCACCGGCAGGAAGCCGAGTTCGCGTGCCACGTCCGCAGCGGTCACGACGCCGTCGCCGGCGATGTTGTAGGCGCCCGGTGGACCCGCGCCGAGCACGCACAGGAGCAACGCCTGACCCACGTCGTCCTCGTGGATGAGCTGCATCGGCAACTCGGGTACCACTACCGGGACAGGAACCGGCAGGCGCGTCACGCTTCCCGCCAGCGCGCGGCCCAACGGGGCCAGCGGCCCCGGCAGCAGGTCCTTCCCCCCGACGGTGTGCGGGCCGAGCACGATCGGCGGGCGCAGGAGGTAGAGGGCGAGCGCCGGGTTGGCGTCGGCCTCGGTTCGCAACAGCTGCTCCACCTCGGCCTTCTCCTGCGCGTAGAACAGCCGGCTCGCCGGACGCACCGGCCAGTCCTCCGTCATCCCTACCGGGTTGTCCGGATGGAAGCCGTACGCGGCGACCGACGACGCGTAGACGAACCGTCGCGCGCCCGCTGCCGCCGCCGCGCGGAACGCGTTGAGCGTGCCGTCGACGTTGATCTCGCGGGTGGTCCGGCGCGCGGCCATTCCGGTGATCATGAAGGCCAGATGGACCACCACGTCGGCGCCGCGGAACGCATCCTCGAGTGCCGCCGGATCGCGGACGTCGCCGCGGCGGTAGCGCATCTTCGTCCAGCCGTGCTCCGCCGGCTCGAACGGCCGGCGGGCGACGCCGACGACCCTGCCGATGCGCTCGTCGTTGTCCAGCAACGGAATCAACCCGAACCCGAAGGTGCCGGTGGGCCCGGTCACCGCGACGGTCAGTCTGCGCATGCGTCCACTCTGCCCGCTGCCGCCGCCCGACTCGCGGGGCAAAGGTCCCGGGGCACCGGGACCACCATCCCCACACGGAACCGTCAGGGGGAATCCACGTGACGCGTCGGGATGGTACACACGGCGCATGGGACTGATCCGCACCGTGCCCTCCCACTCACGACCCGTCGACCGGCTGGAGTCGGTCATCGGAGCCGACCGATACACGAAGTTGCGGTCGGCGGCAGCGGACTTCCGCGTCCGGTTTGCCGGGCGGACGATCTGGAACGTCAACTCCACCGCCGCCGGTGGTGGCGTGGCCGAGATGCTCCAGGTTCTGGTCGGCTACGTCACGGATCTCGGCATCGCGATCCGCTGGGCCGTCATCCACGGCGACGCCGAGTTCTTCGCGCTCACCAAGCGCCTGCACAACAGCATCCACGGGTACGGCGGGGCCGCCTTCACGGCAGAGGAAGCGGAGCACTACCGGCACATCCTGGCCGCCAACGGCGAGGAACTCCTGGCCGACGTGCGGCCGGGCGACATCGTGCTGCTGCACGATCCCCAGACGGCCGGGCTGGCGGGGCTGCTGGTCGACGCGGGCGCGCTGGTCATCTGGCGCAGTCACATCGGTGTCGACCGGTCGAACGCGGCGACCGAGGCCGCGTGGGCGTTCCTGCGTCCACACGTCGCGCGGGCCCACGGCTGGGTGTTCTCCCGGCGCGCGTACGTGCCCACGTGGCTCCCGGATCGGAACACGTGGATCATCCCGCCGTCGATCGACCCGTTCGCCACCAAGAACGAGGACCTCGCACCGGACACGGTGCGCGCGATCCTGTCCACCATCGGGGTACTGGACGACGCCGGGGCCACCGGCTCGACCGCCTTCCACCGCCGGGACGGCGGCACCGCGACAGTGACGCGGCCCGCGGTGGTGGTCGCCGACAACCTGCCCGCTCCCGAGGACGACCTGGTGATCCAGGTGTCGCGGTGGGACCGGCTCAAGGACATGCCGGGGGTGTTGCACGGCTTCGCCGACCACGTGGCCGCGGATCCCGGGCGCTACCTGGCCCTGGTCGGCCCGTCGGTGACCAACGTCGCCGACGACCCGGAGGGAGCGGGTATCTACGCCGATTGTCTGCTCCAGCGCAGGGCTCTGCCCGCCGCGGTCCGTGCCCGCACGCTCCTCGTGACGTTGCCGCTGGACGACGTGGACGAGAACGCCGCGATGGTCAACGCGTTGCAGCGGCACGCGAGCATCGTCACCCAGAAGAGCCTCGCCGAGGGCTTCGGGCTGACCGTGGCCGAGGCCATGTGGAAGAGCCGGCCGGTGATCGGCTCGGCGGTGGGCGGCATCACCGACCAGATCGCGGCGAACGCGGGCGTCCTGTTGCCCGACCCGACCGACCTCCCGGCGTTCGGGCGGGCCGTGCGGCAGTTGCTCGACGACCCGGAGGAACGCAGCCGGATGGGCGCCGCCGCGCATGCACACGTGCGTGAGAACTTCGTCGGCGATCTGCACCTGTTGCGATACGCCGCGGCGTTCAACGCCCTGACCTCGACGCCGTAGCGGCGGCGAGGTCACGCGGGTAGGGCCAGATCGCGACGCCGCAGCAGCGTCAACCCGGCCGCGGTGACGACTGCGACGGTCACAACGAGTGCGACGACAGCGGACGCGTCCATCGGTACGGCCGGAACCTTGGGCGAGTGCGTGAACGGCGACAGGTCCTGGACCCACTGCGGCGCACCCAGCGTGGGGCCGAACAGCGGGCCGAGGACGATCGACCCGATCAGCACCAGCCACGCCAACGGGGCCGCGGCCCGCGGCGCGAGGCCGATCAGCGCGATCACGACCGCACCGATCACGAGGACCCCCGGCAGCTGCGCGATGCCGGCACCGACCAACGTCCACACCTGCCGGAGGGGGTCGCCGAGCACCGCTGCGGCGGTCAGGCCCGCGCCGATCGCGAAGGCAAGCACGAGGCCGGTGACCCCGAGCAGCGCGGTGACGGCGTGCCCGGCCGTCCAGCGCATCCGGCCGACGGCGGCGGCCAGGACGGATTCCAGCGGCCCGTCGGCCTCCTCGGTACGCATCCGCAGCAGGACCTGGACCGCGTAGATCGCCGCACCCATGGCCGCCATCTGCATCACCGACGCGCGGTAGGCGTCGAGGATCTGGTCCGAACCGCCGAGCCGGGTGTACCACTCGCGCGCCGCACCCGAGGAGTCCTCGACCTGGCCGGTGAGTCCGCCCATGACCAACCCGAAGCCGAGCATCCCCGTGACCCACCCGAAGAACGCTCCGCGCTGCAACCGCCACGACAGGCCGAACGGACCGCGCAGGGCCCGCCCCGCGCCCGGGCTGCCCTGCCGCTGCCGCAGCAGGCCGTGCCCGAAGTCGCGACGGGACGCCAACCACGCCGCGGTGCCGACGCAGCCCGCGAAGGACACGCCGACGAGAACGAGCGGCCACCAGTTGTCGCCGCCGAACGGACGCATCTGCTGGCCCCAACCGATCGGCGACAACCACACGGGCCAGGCGCCGTTCACCCGGGTTCCGCCCGCGTCGACGCTGCCGGCCGCGTTGCCGATGCCGGCGCACAGGAACGCCGATCCCAGCACGGCCGCGGACAACCCGCTCGCGCCGCGGGTGCTCGTCGCCAGTTGCGAGGTGATCGCCGCGACGCCCGCGAACGCGACGCCCACGGCCGCCACCGCCGCACCGGCCGTCAACGAGCCCGCGGCGGGTTGACCCGCGATCACCAGTGCGAACGCCAGTGCCAGCGCCAGAACGGCATCGGCCGCAACGGTCACCACGAGCGCGGCGGCCAGCCCGGCGCCGCGTCCGACCACCGCCGCGCCGACCAGTTCGGCGCGACCGGTCTCCTCGCCCTGCCGGGTGTGCCGCACGACGGCGAATGTGCTCATCAACGCGGCGAGCACCGCGATCAGGACGTAGTCACGCACCATGGCGTAGGCGCCGACGGTGGGGCCGGACATGAGCCCCAGCATGCGGATCCCGGGGCTGGTGGCGGCGATGCGGGCCTCCTCGACCATCCGGACGGGGTCGCGGAAGTCGTTGGCCCACAACGCCGTGGTCGCCGCCGTGAACGCCGACAGGCCGAGTACCCAGGCCGGCAGCGTGAACCTGTCCCGGCGCCAGGCCAGCCGGACCAGGGCGAGCGTGCCCGTGGTGGCGTTCATCGCGCACCTGCCAGGTCCGCATCCACCCGATCCGTGCCGTAGTGTCGCAGGAACAGCTCCTCCAACGTCGGTGGCGTGGTGACCAGGCTGTGCACGTCGCAGGCGACCAGCCGCGCCAGGATCGCGTTGAGCTCGCTCTGGTCGGCGCTGAACCGCACCAGGCGGCCGTCGGCACGCACGTCGTGCACGCCGGGCAGGGCGCCGATCCCGGCGAGCGGCCGCCCGGTCTCCACCACGACGCTGGTCCTGGTCAGGTGGCGCAGCTCGTCGAAGGTGCCCGACTCGGCCGCCCGTCCGGCCCGCACGATCGTCACCCGGTCGCACAGCGCCTCGACCTCGGAGAGGATGTGGCTGGACAGCAGCACGGTGCGACCCGCCCGGCACCGTTCGCGGACGACGTCCTGGAAGACCGTCTCCATCAACGGATCGAGGCCCGACGTCGGTTCGTCGAGCAGGTACAGCTCGACGTCCGACGCGAACGCCGCCACCAGTGCGACCTTCTGGCGGTTGCCCTTGGAGTAGGCGCGGCACCGCTTCGTCGGGTCCAGTTCGAAGCGGTCGAGCAGGTCGGCCCGCCGGACCGGATCCATCCCGCCCCGCAACGCGCCGAGGAGGTCGATCACCTCGCCGCCGGTGAGGTTGGGCCACAGGTTCACCTCGCCGGGAACGTAGGCCAGCCGGCGGTGCAGCGCGACCGCGTCGCGCCACGGATCGCCGCCCAACAGCTCGACCTGCCCGGCGTCACGGCGGAGCAGCCCCAGGAGGATCCGGATCGTGGTCGTCTTGCCCGCGCCGTTCGGACCGAGGAACCCGTGCACCTCCCCCGCCGCCACGGTCAGGTCCAGGTCGTCGAGCGCACGCGTCGTTCCGAACGTCTTCACGAGTCCGTGCACGGAGATGGCTGTGTCCACGGCGATCACCTCACCGGTCGACGGTTGTCCACTCTCGACGATTCCCCGATCACACACCGGCGGCAGGGTCCTTCGGCCGTACCGCACCGGGCCGGACGGCCCACGACCCGGGCCGCCGTCGAGCGGTACCGTCGACGCACGATCTGCCTCGGGAAGGGTGCGCGGTGCCTCGATGGTGGCGGCTGACCCTGTCGGCAACGGTTGTGCTGGTGGTCGGCTGCGGCACGAACGAACCCGCGGCACAGCCGCCCGCGACTGCGGCCGCCGGCCCGACCGCCTCGACAATGCCGTCGAGCGGCACCGGCACGATCGGCGTCGGCGGCCGCCGGGTGACCGTACACGTTCCGTCGTCGTACGACGGCACGACGGCGGCGCCCCTCGTCATCGGGTTGCACGGGTACACGTCGAACGCGGCCGAGCTCGAGAGCTACCTGAGGCTGACCGCGGAGTCGGACCGCAAGGGGTTCGTGTACGCCTACCCGGACGGGTCGACCGACCAGCGTGGTGACCGCTACTGGGACGCCACCGACGCGTGCTGCGACTTCTACGCGTCCCACCCGGACAACTCGCGGTTCCTCAGCGGTCTCATCACGACGCTGCAGAGCACGTACCGGATCGACCGCGCCCGGGTCTACCTCGTCGGCCACTCCAACGGAGCGTTCATGGCGTTCCGGATGGCGTGCGACCACGCCGACCAGATCACCGCGATCGCCGCCTTCAACGGGGCGACGTTCCAGGACGCCGCGCGATGCAGGCCGTCCGAGCCGGTGAGCGTGCTCGCGATAAAGAGCAGCGCCGACGAGACGATCGCGTTCGGCGGCGGCGATATCAACGGCGTCGCCTACCCGTCGGCCGACCGGACGGTGACCGATTGGCTCCGGTACGACGGATGCGCGACCACCGGCACCGACGGGCCGGCGTTGGACCTCGTGGCAAACCTGCCGGGTGCCGAGACGTCGGTCCGCAGCTACCCGACCGGCTGTGGCGGCGGCGCGGTCGTGCAGGCGTGGACGATCAACGGCGGTCAGCACGTGCCGCAACTGGGGCCGGGGTTCGCCGGCGCGGTGACCGACTTCCTGGTGTCCCGCACCAAGCCCGCCCGGTAGTCCGCCTACCGCAGCGCGTTGCGCAGCCGCGTGTACTCGTCGGCGTCGAGTTCGCCGCGGGCGAAACGCTCGGCGAGGATGCGCCGCGCTCCGCCGAGGCCGTCGCCGCCCGTGTCGTCGCCGCGGGTGCCCCGTCCCGGGGCGGCGCCGACCACCAGCCACACCACGAGGCCGACGACCAGCGCGGTCAGCAGGAAACCTCCGAGCATCATGCCGCCCATCGGCCACATCAGTCCGAATCCGGAACCGTGCATCATGGCCGTTCCCCTTTCCATGCGCCGTCGCCGCGTGGCGGTGGACGGTTCCACGATGGTCCGTCGTGCGAGGAGTCGGACACGGCGCAACGACCCGGCGAGGCGGGTCGTAGGTCCTACGAGGCCGCATCCGTCAACGCGATGCGCGAGCCGTCCGGTCCGGGCGTGGACGGCGGCGACGGCGCGGGCGGCGGAGGTCCGCGCCGGGCCGCGCGACCCGACAGGCCGGACGCGCCGAAGTACACCAGGAACACCGCCAGCAGCACGGCGGCTATCCCGCCCGCCAGCAGGCCCGCGCCGACCGCGCCGAGCGCCGGCACCTCGGCACCGACGGTTGCCTCGGCCGTGACGCCCGTCGACCCGTCGGCGTTGGCCAGCACGACGGCGAACCGGCCGCCGTCACCCGGCCGCCAGTCCAGCCGCAGGGTGCCGGTGCCGCTCGTCGAGCTCAGCCAGAACGCCTGGTCGGCCGGTGGCCCGGTCGGGCGGACCGCCCCGACGGACCGCTTCACTCTCGCCACGGAGGGTGAGCCGTGAACACTTGTCACCTCGTCGTGGCCGGTCCCGGAAAGCCACGCGTCCACATCGGACTCCCGGGCGACCCCGAGGAAGAGCGGGGTCGACGTCGGCGAGGTGACATCGATGCGCACCGTGCGAAGCCCGGTGAACTCCCGGCCGAACACGTCGGCGGGCTGGATCTCGACCCCCTCGACGGTGACGGCCGCCGTCACCGTCGACACGTCGACGGCATCGGACGTCACGTATCCGGCGGCGTCACGGGACCCATTGACGGCCAGCGCCGCCGCGCCGCCGATTCCCGCACCGACGCCGGCAACCAGCAACAGCACGCCGGCGATGATCGCGACGATCCGGCCGCCGGTCCGGGCCGGTGACCGCGGCGGCGGAACCGGCGGTCGCGCGCCGTTGGTCCTGGCCGGACCGGGCACCGGCGGGGGCACCGGTTCGTCGCCGCCCTGGTCCAGGTGGAACGGCGGGTACCGGTCGGTCAGCAGCGCCACGTAGGCCACGGTTCGCAGCACCCACCGGTCGACGCCGATCACGAAGTCGAACAGCCCGGCCGGGTAGCGGCCGGTGAACAGCAGCACCACGCCCACGATGAACACCAGGACGCCCAGGACACCGCCGCTGTAACGCAGTGCGTGGCCGGCCGCGTCGAATGTCCATCCGCTGCCGGCCAGCAGCCCGACGATGATCAGGTGTGGCAGGGCCAGCAGCCACGCCACCAGGGGAAGCCACCGCGGCGGGCGGGGCGGTCCTTCGACGCTCAGCCGGGCCGGGTAGTCCGGCACGTCGGCCAGGGTGAACGGAGGGTACCGGTCGGTGCCCAGGGCCGAGTAGCCGTAGTAGCCGACCCGCCACGTCCAGCGCAGCACCCCGACGTTGAAGGCGAAGATGCCGGCCGGGTACCGGCCGGTGAACAGCACCGCCAGGTACGCCACCAGCGTCAGCACCGCGAACGCGAGCCACAGCACCGCCAACACGACGTAGTGCGGGATCAGCAGCAGCCACTTGACCAGCCACAGCCACCGCCCAGGTTGATCGGATCGCGCCGCGATCCGCACCGGGTAGGTATTCATGGGTCCTCCTCTCCTCGCGTCAAGCACAGGCCGGCGGCGGCGGACGCCAGGAGGGTCGACGGACCCGCGGCGGCGGGCCCAATGGCAGGAGCCGCGACGCGCGCTGAGGTCAGAGCAGGACCTGCTCGCCGTGCCGCGGCGCGACCGCGCACCAGCGCAGATCGGTCGTGAGCCGGGCCGCCAGCGCCGCCGAGGCGGCCGGTTCCCCGTGCACCACGTAGCACGTCGGCGGCGGCCCCGGAACGCGTGCCAGCCAACGGACCAGGCCGTCGGCGTCGGCATGCGCCGACAGGTCGTCGAGCCCCGCGACCTCCGCGCGGACGGGCACGTACTGCCCGTAGATCTTCAGCGCGGTCGCCCCGTCGAGCAGGGCGCGCCCGCGGGTTCCCGGTACCTGGAATCCCGGGAGCACGATCAGGTTGCGCGGGTCGGGGGCGAAGCGGACCAGGTGGTGGAGGACCCGACCGCCCGTCGCCATGCCCGAGGCCGAGATGACGATCACCGGCCGCCGGTCGGCGTCGATCGCCGCGGACTCCTGCGGACTGTGCGCGAGGCGCAGCATTCCCGGGTCGAACGGATCGCCACCGGCCGCCCACACCGCGGGCCGGATCTGCGGATCGCGGGCCGCGACCGCCCGGCGGTACACGGAAAGCGCCGCGAGCGCCATCGGGCTGTCGACGTACACCGGCACCGTGGGCAGCGCCCCGCTGCGCATGAGGTCCCGCAACGTCATCAGCAGCACGGGTGTGCGGTCGACGGCGAATGCCGGGATCACGACGACGCCGCCCCGGTCGAGTGCCCGCCCGACATGGTCGGCGAGCCGGTGCGGCGTGTGCGGCGGGTGGGTGCGGTCGCCGTAGGTCGACTCGACCACCACCACGTCCGCCGCCGGTGGCGGAGCCGGCGGGGCGAGCAGCGGGTGGTCGTCGCGACCCAGGTCACCGCTGAACACCACGGTCCGGCCGCCGGCGTCGACCTCCACAGTGGACGATCCGAGAATGTGGCCGGCGGGCCGCAGCGACACCGTCACGCCCGGGGCCACCTCCCGGGCATGCTCGCCGGCGACCGGTGTCAGCAGCGCGATGGCCTTCTCCGCGTCGCCGGTGTCGAACAGCGGCTTCGGCGGCCGGTGCCGGCTCGACCCGGCCGCGGCCGCGTGCTCCGCGTCCTCCTCCTGCAGGTGGGCGGCGTCGCGCAGCACGATCGGCGCGACCTGTGCCGTCCACGACGAGCACAGCACCGGACCGTCGTAGCCCAGCCGCACCAGGCGCGGCAGCCACCCGCAGTGGTCGAGATGGGCGTGGCTGAGCACGACGGCGTCGATCGAGTCGGGCCGCTCGGGGAACGGGGTCCAGTTGCGCCGGCGCAGCTCCCGCCGGCCCTGGTACATCCCGCAGTCGACGAGCATCCGCGGGCCCGACGCGGCGGTCACCAGGAACCGGCTTCCGGTGACCGTGCCCGCCGCACCGAGAAAGCGCACAGTGGCGTTCATCGTGAACCCCTCTCCGCGAATTCGACTTTCACCACCGCAGGACGGCCGCGACGCCGCCGGCGTCGCGAAGGTGTACCGCATCGGCCGGATCCAGGAGGGTGACCCGGCCACCCTGACGCAGCGCGGCCTCGACCATCCGCTCACCGAGCCGCGGCTCGACGGCGAGCGCCTCATCGGCGACACCGGGCACCGCGACCAGTTCCGGGTACAGGCGGCCGTCCGGCCCGACCCGACCGGCCCACTCGGCGGAGGCGTCCAGCACCAGGTTCAGTACCGCGCCCTCGGCCAGCGCGGTCAGGGTGTCGGCCAGGCCGTAGGCACCCGCACCGCCGCCGAGGGCGAGGTCGCGGGCGCGCCGGGCGACGTCGCGGGCGCACCGGTGGCGCAGGTCCGCCAGCTCAGCCGCGATGAGGGGGTAGACCTTCGCGGCGGGCAGCCCGGCCACCCGGTGCCCGACGGTGACGGTCGGCAGCGCGCGGTCGTGGGGCAGGCCGGCCACGAACGCCGCCGTCCGCTCCGGGTCGCCGGTCACGACGAGGTACTCCCAGCCGAGTTCCACCGCCCGGCCGGCGACCCAGCCGCCGGCACCGCGCAGGAACCGGGCCAGCCGGTCGGCCTCGCGCCGCGCGTACAGGTCATGCTGGGCGGCGCTGTGCTGGGCCGCCGCCGGGTTGGCCGCGGCCGGACCGGTGAGGTCGCGTCGCCCGGTATCGACGGGCTCGTAGCTGTCACTTCCCGCGTCGACGGCGTGGCCGAGCCGGACGTCGACGAGGTGCACGCCATGCCCGCTCACCGCCACGACGCCGGCCGGCGGGTACGCGCTCAGGGCCGCCAGCAGCGGGCGCACGTACGCGGACCGGCCGAGTTCGACGTGGTCGCCCAGCGGCACCTGCACCGCGACCGTGGTGATCGTCCCGGCGTCCAACGCCAGGAACAGGGCCCGACCCTGCCCGGCCGTGGCGGCGTCCACCAACGCGCGAAGCTCCCGGTCGACGTCGGCCAGCCGGACCGCGAGCAGGTCGGCGAGGGAGGTGTCGTCGTCCTTGCGCAGCCGCCGGTCCAGCGCCGCGAACTCGTTTGCGATGCGCACCTGCCAGGCGGGACGCATGGTCGACCCCTCGCGCGGGTCGGCGGTCGTGTACACCGACAGCACTCCGACCGGATCGGTCAGCATCGCGATCGACCGCAGCCCCGTGCCGTCCACCAGATCCTTCGCATCAGTCGTCATGGCCGCAGCCTCCCGCCGGCACCGGGCCGGCGGCAGGGCTGAAAGTCCCGGCGCGAAGGGGACCGCTGCCCTCGACGGCGATCAGTTCTGCGCGGTGTACTCCTCGGCGTCGCGCAGCAGGGCCCGCACGGCGGCCCGGCGCGACCGGGTGCGCGCGAGCTCCGGCGGCGGCACGACGACCACCGCGCACACCGCTGCGCGCAGGCAGTGCTTCACGATCCAGCTCATCAACCAGCCGGA
>Ga0111539_10001867_pt1 | contig 27992 bp, 23 predicted proteins | sample RhiMethybrSRZTD1_FD_79667 | JGI IMG/M metagenome (GOLD analysis project Ga0111539, IMG submission 79667) | Populus rhizosphere microbial communities from Tennessee, USA - Rhizosphere MetaG P. TD hybrid SRZTD1 (version 2) (version 2) | ecosystem: Host-associated > Plants > Roots > Rhizosphere >...
ATTGGGTTCTATGATCGGTTCACCGGCATCCGCACGTTGGAGGCGCCGCGCAAGTTGGGGCAGCCGTTGTGGGACACCAATACGCCGTTCGAGGTGTTCGAGAAGCTGGGCGCGCCGCAGGGGCTGGGCATCGTCGAGGAGTTCGAGCTGGCGCGTCGTCTGACTGATCGGCCGCTCAAGGCGACGGTGCCGGGGCCGTACACGTTGATGGTGCCGCTCAGGCTCGCCGGCGGCTACAAGGACAAGAGCACGCTGCTGGCCGATCTCGTCGCCATCGTCAACGCCGAATGCCGGGCACTCGCCGCGGCCGGCGCGGACTTCATCCAGATCGACGAGCCACACCACGGCATGTACGCCGGCACCGTGCACGACGTCACCCGCGGCATCAACGAGGCGGTGAGCGGCGTGACGGCCAAGATCGCCGTGCACGTCTGCTTCGGCAACCTGTACGGCCGTCCCTTCAGTGCCGTGCGCGACTATCGCAATCTCTTCCCCGTGCTCGGCGACCTCGCGGCCTCGCAGGTCGTCCTGGAGTTCGCCAACCGGGGTCTCGACGACGGCGCGCGCTGGAGAGACTGGCCGCGTCACCTCGAGCTCGGCGCGGGCGTCATCGACGTGAAGGCCTTCAAGGCGGAGACCGCGGAGGAAGTCGCCCAGCGAATCCGCGCGCTCCTGCGTCACGTTCCTGCCGAACGGCTGTGGCTCAACCCCGACTGCGGCTTCTGGGAGACGCCGCGCTGGGTCGTGAAGCACAAGCTGGCCGCCCTGGTTCAGGGCGCGCAGATCGTCCGCAAAGAGCTGGCGGGCTGAGATCTCCGGTCTCAGAGACCCGAGGCGTCGACGAGACCCGCGACGTCGTTGACGTTGACCCAGCCGCCGCGGCCATAGACGACGCGCACGGAGTGCCCGGCGGCGAGCACGCGGACGAATAGATCGCGCAGCGGTGCGGTGCGGAGGCTGCCGTCGGCGCGCGCCTCGTGCATGGCCTCCCGGAGCCAGCCGGCGCCATCGCGGCCCAGATGCATGAGCCCGATCCAGACGCCGTGGCCCTGGGCCGGCACGACGGCCTCGCCGATGGCCCGGAGCCGGACCTCGTCGAGGCTGAAGCGGCCGGTGTCGGCACGATCGGCGAGGATGCGATCGGTGTCGGCGGTGCCGGCGAGCGCGCTATCGACCGCGAGCGTGATCCCATCACCCGCCTCCTCGAGCAGGGCCTGGATGAGGTGGCGCTTCAGCACGATGTCGCCGAACGCGACGAGCGTGCCGGCACCGAGGTCCGCCTCCGCCAGTGACAGCGAATACGCCTCGCTGGTCGACGCGAAGTCCGGATTGTCGACGAAGCGGGCGCCCGGCACGTCGATGGCCTCCGCCCGGTGACCGCGCACCACGACGGCATTCCTGCCGCCGAAGGCGGCAACATCGTCGAGGAGTCGCGCCAGGATGGGCCGGCCCTGGACCCGGAGCATCGCCTTGGGCATTCGTTCCGTGAGCCCGCCGAAGTCCGAGCCCTCGCCGGCCGCCAGGATCACGGCGGAGAGGGTTTCACGCGCGGGCAGATAGCGCCGCTCGGCCTCGGCCAGCTCCGCATCGCCTTGCAGGCGAAAGACCTCGTGGAGCGGCGCGACCTGAGGCTCGACGGCCAGCAGCGAATCATCCGCGCGAAGGCGGCGCGCCGTCTCCTGCATCGCGCTGATCGACGACCTCAGCAAGTGATTCGCCCAGATCACCATGCTGACGTGGCGCGCGCGGAAATCCTCGGTCGAGGTGCGCCAGTAGGTGGTGGGGACGAGCACCACCGGCGAGCGATTGCCCCACTCCGCGAGGAACGCGAAGATCTCGGCCGGGCTCGACTGTTTCGAGTGGATCAGGATGGCGTCCGCGCCGGCCGCATGGTAGGCCTCCGCGCGCTTGAGCGCTTCCGGAAGACCCCAGCCCGCGATGAGCGCTTCCACACGGGCCACCAGGACGAAGTCGGGGTCTTGCTGGCTGTCCTTGCCCGCCTTGATCTTGCCGCAGAATTCGGCGATGTCGGCGAGCGGCTGCAGCTCGGAGCGGAGGAACGAGTTGGTCTTTGGGAAGAGCTTGTCCTCGATCACCACGCCGGCCACGCCCATCTGCGTGAGCTTCCGGACGAGGCGTCGCATGTTGTTGAAGTTGCCGTAGCCGGTGTCGCCATCGAGCAGCACGGGCACCGACGCCGCCTCGGCCATGAACGCCACGTGATCGACGACCTGGGTCCAGCTGAGCTCGTTGTTGTCGCGAACGCCGAAGGAGGCGGACAGGGTGAGCCCGCTCGCCCAGATTCCCTCGAAGCCGGCTTCCTCGACAATGCGGGCGGAAAGCCCATCGTGGGCCTCCATCATGAAGGCGATGTCGGGACGGGTCACCAGGCGGCGGAGCTGGGTGGTGGTACGCATGCCTGGATACTCCCTTCCCCGCGCGCAATGATCAAGCCTCTTCGCAAGGGCCGCTGACCACCGGCTGTCATGCGCTGCCGCTCCGCCGGGCACCGCGGGCGAACTTGCCCATCCGTTACGCATCGTTTGTCTCACTACCGCCACACTCACGTCATGAGGGCGCGCTATAACACGCTATACAGGTCGCGCGGTGAACGCAGTCTGTTGGCATCGTGGTTGCCACGGTCAGCGCCGCGACAGGAGGTGGGGCATGCACGACGCGACGACGATCGAGGTCGGCTGGTGGAGTGAGATCGACGAGCAGCTCATCGCGTGCCTTCGCAGCGGGCCTCAGTCAACCCAGGATCTGGCCTGGAAACTGGGCATGTCGCCCACCGCGGTGACCTCGCTGCTATCCATGCTGGCCGTCGAGGGCAAGGTGCACATCACCGGAGCTGAGCTGGCGAAGTAAATCAGAGCAGTAGCCAGAAGACTTTCTTCAACGGGCCGTCGGACCAGGCCTCCCTCCTTGTGGCACACTGAGAAGGATTGCCTGCCGACGACCCATGTCAGTAGAACGGTCAGAGCTTCTCAAGCAGCTACGGATTGACCGCGACGAGGCCCCCGCGCGGTCGCGCGGACGTCTGCTCACCGTGGCTATCGTCGTGCTCCTCCTGGTCGGTGCCGGGCTGTGGTTCTTCGTGGGGCGCGAGGTCAAGCCCACGGTCCGCACAGCGGTGGCGCGGGCGGCCACCCAGGCGCCCGGGACCGGGTCGGTGCTGGACGCCAGCGGGTACGTGACCGCCCGCCGCCAGGCCACGGTCTCGGCGAAGATCACCGGCAAGGTCACCGAGGTGACCATCGAGGAAGGGATGCGGGTCAAGGAGGGCGAGATCCTGGCCCGGCTCGACGACACGGAGGCCAAGGCCGCGCTCTCGCTGGCCCGGGCCCAGCTGTCGGCGGCTCGCTCGCAGATGGCCGAGATCCGCGCCCAGCTCGACCAGGCCGAGCGCGACTTCACGCGGCAGCAGGAATTGCTGCGGCGGCAGCTGGTCAGCGAGCAATCGATGGACGCCGCCCAGGCGCAGCGCGACACGCTGCGAGCCAAGCTCGCCAGCGCGGAGGAGCAGGTCCGCGTGGCCCAGGAGTCCGTGAGCGTGGCCAGCGTGCAGCTCGACAACACGGTGATCCGGGCGCCCTTCGCCGGCATCGTCGTGGCCAAGTCGGCGCAGCCCGGCGAGATGATCTCGCCCATCTCCGCCGGCGGCGGTTTCACCCGTACCGGCATCGGCACGATCGTGGACATGGACTCGCTCGAGATCCAGGTGGACGTGAACGAGTCGTTCATCAACCGGGTGACGTCGGGGCAGCCGGTCGAGGCCACGCTGAACGCGTACCCGGACTGGAAGATTCCGGGCTCGGTCATCGCCATCATCCCGACCGCCGACCGCAGCAAGGCCACCGTGAAGGTCCGCATCGCCCTCGGCACGCGAGATTCGCGGATCGTCCCCGACATGGGCGTGCGCGTGGCGTTCCTCGACGCCGGGACGAAGTCCGCCAAGCCTGCGCCGGTCGAGCCCGGCGTGCTGGTGCCGGCCGAGGCCGTGCGGGGTGACGGCGCCGCCGGCGTGGTGTTCGTCGTCGCCGGGGAGAAGGTCGAGCGCCGCAACGTCACGCTCGGGCGCACGGTGGGCGCCAATCGTCAGGTGCTCAGCGGCCTGCGCGACGGCGAGCGCGTGGTGCTGGCGCCGCCGGAGTCGCTCAAGGACGGCGACGCCATCCGGCTGGCCGAGAAGAGCTGATGGGCCCGCCGCCGACCGACGCCCTCGTGCAGATCCGCGGCGTCACCAAGACGTACCGCCGCGGCGGCGAAAAGATCGAGGTGCTGCACGGCATCGACCTGGACATCGCGCGTGGTGACTTCATCGCGCTCATGGGCCCGTCCGGCTCCGGCAAGACCACGCTGCTCAACCTGATCGGCGGGCTGGACACGCCGACGGCGGGGACCCTGGTGGTCGACGGCCGGCGGATCGATCGCCTCTCGAGCGGGGAGCTCTCCCGCTGGCGCGCCGCTCACGTCGGGTTCGTCTTCCAGTTCTACAACCTGCTGCCGACGCTGTCGGCGCAGAAGAACGTCGAGCTGCCGCTGCTGCTCACGTCACTGACGGCCGCGCAGCGCACGCAGCACGCGGCCATCGCCCTGGCGCTAGTCGGCCTGGAAGATCGGCGCGGCCATCGGCCCAAGGAGCTGTCGGGCGGTCAGGAGCAGCGCGTGGCCATCGCCCGCGCCATCGTGTCCGATCCCACGCTGCTGGTCTGCGACGAGCCGACTGGCGATCTCGATCGCACGACCGCGGCCGAGATCTTGATGCTGCTGCAGATGCTGAATCGCGAGCACGGCAAGACCATCGTGATGGTCACCCACGACCCCAAGGCGGCGGAGTACGCGAGCCATCAGCTTCATCTCGACAAGGGCACGCTCGCGACGGCATCGCCCGAGCTGTGACGTCTCCCTCGTGAAGTACCTGCCACTGCTCTGGGCCGGCCTGTTCCGCAAGAAGACGCGCACGCTCCTCACGCTGGCGTCGATCGTGGTCGCGTTCCTCCTCTTCGGCCTGCTGCAGGCCGTGCAGATGGCGTTCGAGTCCGGCGCCGACGCCGCCGACGCCAAGCGCCTGCTGACCACCGCGCGCTACTCCATCATCGAGCCGTTGCCGATCGCGTACCTGAAGCGGATCGAGCAGGTGCCGGGCGTGGTGGGCGTGGCCTACGCCGACTGGTTCGGCGCGAAGTACCAGAACGAGAGCAACGCGTTTCCCGTGTTCGCGGTCGACCCGGAGCGCTATCTGGCGATGTACCCGGAGTTCACCATCGCGCCGGCCCACCGCGAGGCGTTCGCCAAGACGCGCACCGGGGCGGTGGCCGGCGTCCGGCTGGTCGAGCGGTTCGGCTGGAAGATCGGGCAGCCGCTGCCGATCAGCTCGGAGATCCACGCCAAGCAGGACGGTGACCTGAACTGGCAGTTCGATCTGGTGGGCGTGATGGACGCCGAGGATCCGGCGGTGCGCGGCAACACCGACGTGGTGCTCATCAACGTCGCCTACTTCGACGAGGCGCGGCAGTTCGGCCGCGGCAAGACCGGGTGGTACATCGAGCGCATCGCGGATTCGGGCCAGGCCAAGGAGATCTCGACTGCCATCGACACGCTGTTCATGAACTCGCCGGACGAGACCAAGACCCAGCCGGAGAAGGAGTTCGCCATCGGCTTCGCCAAGCAGATCGGCGACATCGGCGCGCTGGTCACGCGGATCCTGATCGCCGTCTTCTTCACCATCCTGATCCTGACGGGCAACACGCTGGCCCAGTCGATCCGCGAGCGTATTCCCGAGCTGGCCATCCTCAAGACCCTCGGGTTCTCGGACGGCAAGGTCACGGCCCTGGTGGTGGCCGAGGCCGTGCTGATGCTCGTGCTGGGCGGCGCCATCGGCATGGCCGCCGCCACCGCGCTGCTGCCCGTGGTGAACGGTGGCACCGGCGGTCGCTTCCCGCCGCTGTTCGTCGATACGGCGACCTGGGTGTGGGCGCTCGGCATCGCCCTGGGTGTGGCGCTCGCCATCGGGCTGCCTCCGGCGCTTCGTGCCCGGCGACTGCGGATCGTCGACGCGCTGGCAGGACATCGCTGATGCGCTGGCTCAACCAGGTCGTGCAGATCACGCTCATCAACCTGCGCAACGTGCCGCAGCGGATGGGCACCTCGCTCGTCGTGGTCATCGGCATCGCCGGCGTGGTAGGCGTGCTCGTCTCCGTGTTGGCCATGGCCGAGGGCTTCCGTCACACGCTGGCCAGCACCGGCCGTCCCAGCCGCGTCATCATGCTGCGCGCCGGCTCCGACGCCGAGCTGTCGAGCGGCGTGCCGCGCGATCAGGCCACGCTGCTCGCCAACCTGCCGGCGATCGCGCGCGACGCCGCGGGCCGTCCGCTCGCCTCCGCCGAGCTGGTGGTCATGGTGGATCTGCCGCGCCGCGGGCAAACCGATCCCAACAACGTGCCCTTCCGCGGCGTCCAGCCGGCCGCCCTGTCCATCCGCGACGAGGTGCGCATCGTGGACGGCCGGCCCTTCGAGCGCGCGGTGCGCGAGGTGATCGTGGGCCGCAAGGCCGCGCAGCAGTTCGCGGGGCTGGAGGTCGGATCGAAGATCGCCTTCCGCGACAGCGACTGGAACGTCGTCGGCGTCTTCACCAGCGGCGGCGACGTCCACGAATCCGAGATCTGGGCGGATGCCGAGGTCGCCCAGTCGGCGTTCCGCCGCCAGGGCTTCCAATCGGTCACCGCCACGCTGGCCGACGGCAGCGACGCCGGCCTCGCCGCACTCGAGACGGCGATCAAGCGCGACCCGCGGTTCTCCATCAGCGTCCTGCGCGAGCCGGCGTACTACGCCAAGCAGGCCGGGGTGCTAGCCAAGCTCATCAGCGTGCTGGGCTACACCGTGGCCGCGTTCATGGCGGTCGGCGCCACGTTCGGCGCGCTCAACTGCATGTATTCGGCGATCGCCAGCCGCCAGGTCGAAATCGCCACGCTCCGTGCGATCGGCTTTGGCGGCGCGCCGGTGGTGGTGTCGGTGATGATCGAGGCGCTGCTGCTCTCGCTGATCGGCGGCGCCGTCGGCGGCACCCTCGCCTACGTCTACTGCGACGGCGCCACGCTCTCCACGCTGAACTTCAACACGTTCTCGCAGGTGGCGTTCGACTTCCGCGTCACGCCGGGCCTGCTGGCCCAGGGCTTCGTGTGGGCGCTCCTGATCGGCCTGGCGGGTGGCCTGCTCCCGGCCGTGCGCGCCGCACGCCTGCCCGTGACGGTCGCGCTCCGCACGTCCTGACCACACCTCGGTGTAGACAACAAGAGAGGAAGGTATCCATGCCCACACCACTACCGCCCCCGGCCAAGGCACTCATCGACCGACCCAACTTCGGGCATCTCGCCACCCTGATGGCAGACGGCTCGCCACACAGCGTGCCCGTCTGGGTCGGACGCGAGGGGGACCGTCTCCTCGTGTGCACGAGCGAAGGCTCGCTCAAGGGGCGCAACACCCACCGCGATGGCAGGGTCGCCCTGTCCATCGTGGATTTCCACAACCCCTACGAGGAGGTGCAGCTCCGCGGCCGGGTCGTGGAGCGGCGCCCCGACCTGGATCTCAAGATCATGGACCCCGTGTCACACAAGTACACCGGCAAGCCGTTTCCGATGCGCAGCGCCGAGGGCCGCGTGGCGCTGGTGATCGAGATCGACAAGGCCCGCTACATGAAGCTACCGTTCGAGCACACGCCGCCGCGGCCGTAGCGCTCAGGCCAGCGTCAGCGTCTGCTCCGGCCGCACCAGCACCAGCGGCTTGACCGCGTCGACCCAGTCCTCCCCCGCCGCGAGCGCAATCGAGGCCGAGCGCACCAGGAAGGAGCGCGGATCCCGGCCGGGCGGCAGCGTCCCACCGTCGCGCAGCGCACGCGCTGCGGTCATGAGCCGCCGGCGGACCTGGATGATGGCCGTGTCGCTGCTCCCCAGGCGCTCCACTCGGCGGTCGACGATCGGCCCCTGGCTCTCCTGGATGGCCTGGTCCTGCACGCCGAAGCCGGGGATGCCGCAGAACATCCGCGTGCGGTGTGCCTCCCAGTCCATGAAGTAGTCGTTGTCGCGATTGGCGGCGGTGCGGATGTCGCCGTAGGGCTCCGAGGTCGCCGGCGCGAAGTCGCACACGTGGGCGCCCTTGCCCTCGATGTGCAGGGCGATCTCCTCGCGCGTCAGCGGGCGTTCCAGGTGCCAGGTCACCATCCAGTTGATGACGTGGGTGTCGTCCATCGGCACCCAGATGTGGGACTGCACCACCTTCTCGCCGATGCCCACGGGCGGCATCGTGTAGAACGGGAGCAGGAACTGGGTGACGCGCCAGTACCAGCTGCCGTCCGGCTGGGTGCGGCGCGCGCCGATCAGCGCGCCATAGTCGGTATCGATCACGTCGAAGCGCGGCGCACGGTCACCCGTCGAGACGGCGGCGCCCACGCCGAAGCTCACGCGGTCCATGTCCTCGGTGATGTCGCGGTTGTCGTGGTCGAGCGGGGCGTGCAGGAACGAGATGTGGCTGGAGTCGATGCCGCCCTCCATCGCCTGGAACCAGTTGCAGTCCTGGATCCGCTTGGAGGCGAAGACGTGATCGGCGGGGAGCAGCGTCCATTCCAGATCGGGCAGCGGCGGCGGCGCCCCCTGCCCCATGTAGGTGAAGACCACACCGCCGCGCTCGGTGCACGGATAGGCCGGCGTGGCAACCTTGGCGGCGAAGTTGGATTCGGCGGGCTCGCTGGGCATTTCCACGCAGCGACCGTCGTGGCCGTACTTCCAGCCGTGGTAGACGCATCGCATGCCGGTTTCTTCGACCCGGCCGAAGTAGAGCGAGGCGCTGCGATGGGGACAGAACTCCGCGATCAGGCCGGGACGGCCGCTCGGCGTCCGGTAGGCGATGAGTCGCTCGCCCATGAGCTGCACGCGCTTGACCCGCCCACCCGGCGCCAGCTCACTTGCCAGCACCACCGGGGTCCAGTACCGGCGGAGAAGCTCGCCCATGGCCGTTCCGGGGCCGGTCAGCGTCAGCAGCTCGTTGTCTTCCCGACTCAGCATGGCTGGCTCCTCCCGCCGGCGAGAGCGTACACCTGCCGCGCAAGGATGTGCAGGTGGTCAGGAACGAGCCGGACGCGAATCAGCCGCGTGGCCTCAAGAACCTCGACCTGGGCCCTCAAGACGTATTTAGAATTAGCCACTTATGGTCCACCCTGGAATCTGGTACTGGGATTGCCGTAGGCCATAGCCATGGTTAAGACGGTCCTCCGGTACCTCGCGCTGGGCGCAGTCGGCGTGACGACGGTGGGAGTCGGCATGATGCTCTCCCCCTCGTCCGGCCCGTGAATCCCAACGCCTCCGTGGTGTTCGAGAACGGGAAGCTGATCGGCCATACGCGAGGCTATGTGCGGGACATCGATCCGCGCACGAACACGATCCGCGTCAGCTCGAACCTGCTCGGCTTCGGCGCGGTCCCCGTGACGGTGAGCGAGGACACCCGGATCCAGATTCGCGAAAAGCGCGGCGCCTTCGGCAGCCTGAACCAGTACATGCCGGTGCACGTGGTCTACGAGGTTCGTGACACGCTGCGGCTGGCGACGTCGATCGAGCTCCTGGAGGCTTCAGGAACCGCGCACGCAAGCACTTTGGATGTGGCCGGGCGACCGAGCGAGTCGGCGGCGGCCGACAGTTACTGGGTCGAGGCAGGCATCTTCACGGACTCGGATGCCGCGGGCGCGCTCGTCGCGCGGCTCCTGCAGCAGCAGTACGGCGTGTCACTCGACACGGTCACCGCCGAGCCCGGCCGCCCACGCCTGCTGCGGGTCCAGGTCGGGCCGTTCCCGAACGAGGCCTCGGCGACGGTCGCGCAGCATCGCCTCGCGGCGCACAGTCGCCAGGCGTCGGCGCGCTAGACCGCTACCCCGCCGAGCGGGGCGCCGGCGACGGAATCGGCGCGGCGATCGGAATCCGGCCCGGCAGCATCGAGACGAAGAGCGTGGTGTACGCCGAGATGATCGCCATCACGGTCAGCAGCGTCGTGAACCCCGCCGCCTTCACCGTCGGCCCCAGCACGTAGACCGCCAGCGAGCTCACCCCAAACGACACGGCCAGCCGCATTCCCGACACCCGCGAGCGCATCCGGTCGTCCACGTACTGCACGATCATGGCGTCCACGAACGGGATCGCGCCGAACACGAAGATCATGAACAGGAGCACGGTGACGTAGAGCGCCCAGCCGCTGGTCTGCGCCGCGATCGCGAACAGCGGCACCTGGCAGGCAACGATGGGCAGATAGATCCACTTGAGCGGATAGCGGTCGATCAGCTTGCCCACCACGAGCTGAGCGAACGACGCGATGGTGTAGACCACCGCCAGCAGGATGCCGATGCGGGCGGGATCGTCCACGATCCCGCTCAGGCGCTCGGCGAGCAGCCGGCCGTTGCCGTTGGTCGTGAAGTTGAAGATCAGGCTGCTGGAGATGGCCGCCAGCGTCATCACCAGGAGAATCCGGGCCATCAGCGAGCGCGGCAGGTCCACCTGCTTCTTGGCCCGCTTGGCCGGCGCCATCTCCTCGCGCGGCGCGACGAGCGCAAAGACCACGGCGCACGCCAGCGCGATGGCGCCCGGCACCGCGAACGCGGCGCGCCAGCCCACGAACTTGACCAGGAAGCCGGTAAGGATCGCCGCGCCGGCGATGCCGAGGTTGCCGGCCAGGCCGTTGACGCCGATCGTGAATCCGGGATTCTTCGACTGCTGCACGAGCATCGGGATGCCGACCGGATGGTAGATGGACGCGAACACGCCCATCAGCGTCAGCGCGGCCGCCAGCGACCACACGCCGCTGGTCAGCGCGATCAGCATCGCGGCGACGCCCATGCCCAGGAAGAAGACGATCATCATCGCGCGCCGGCCCCACAGATCACCCAGGCGGCCGGCCGGCAGCGAGCCGAGGCCGAACATGACGAACGCCCCGGCGGTGTATGGCATCAGATCGGTCCACACCATCCCCCAGTCGGCGGCGATGGCCGCGACCGCGGTGGCGAAGATCAGCAGGAACAGATGGTCCAGGCCGTGGCCGACGTTGAGGAGGAGCGCGGTCGGGGTTCCGAGCGACGTACGGGGAGAGGTGTCCATGGTGGGGCCACCGTAGCCCACCGCCTTGCGGCCTGTCAAACCAGGTGCTTGCCGGTGGTGGCCGGGACCAGCTGGCCGTAGCGCACACCCTTCACCGAGATCAGACTGCTGGCCACCTGCTGCACGCGCTTCACCGGACCGTGCAGAGGGATCACCTCCAGCCGTGCCGGTGCGCCCGGGGCCCTGCGGCCCCCGGTCCCGCGCTCACGCCGGCGGCACGCGCGAGGGTGCGCGAACTTCCACGCCGGCCCAGCGCTCGAACAGCTCGGTGACGGCGGCCATGTCCTTGCCGTCGAGGCCGGCGGCGGCCGCGGCCTCGTAGACCTGGCGCACCACCGCGGTCGTGAGCATGGGCACGCCCAGGCTCTCGGCCAGCCGCGCGGCGAGTCCCAAATCTTTGCGGGAGAGCGCGATGCTGAAGCGGGGCGCGAAGTCGCCGGCCAGCACGTAGGGAAAGCGCTTGAGGAAGTGATGCGATCGGCCACCGCTGGTCGAGAGGATGTCGAACAGCCGCTGCGGGTCCATGCCGGCCTTGACGCCGAGCACCATGGCCTCGGCGGCGACCGCGACGTTGCCCATCGTCATCACGTTGTTCACGATCTTCACCACCTGCGCGGTGCCGAGCGGCCCCACGTGATGGATCTCGCTGCCCAGCGTGGCCAGCAGCGGGCGGCAGCGCTCCAGGACCTGCGCGTCGCCACCGACCAGGAAAACCAGCTTGCCGCTGCCGGCCTCGACCGGCCCGCCGCTGACCGGCGCGTCGAGGCACTCGAGGCCGCGGGCCGCGGCGGCGCGCGCGACGTCCTTCCACGTGTCGGGATCGACGGTGCTCAGGTCGATCAGCGTCGCGCCGGAGCGCACGCGCGTCAGGACACCGTGGTCGCCGAGATAGGCGTCGCGCACCGCGGCCGGAGTGGGCAGGCTCGACATCACGACGTCGGCGGCGGCCGCGGCCTCGGCCGGTGACGCGGCAAGCGTGACACCGGCCAGCGCGGCGGCCTCAGCCCGTGTGGCGCTGACGTCGTAGCCGGTGACCGCGTAACCGCTCTTCACCAGATAGCCGGCCATGGCGCCGCCCATCGCCCCCAAACCCACGAATCCGATCCGCGGCATGGTCATCGAGAATCCTCCCGGTCGCGCGTCAGGTACTCGGCGGTGCCGACGATGGCCTCGCGCTCGGTGAACGTCGCCATGCGATCGGCCAGCGCGCGGCTGTTGCCGTCGCGGCGGATCGCCGTCAGCACGTCCTGCATCGCCCGGATCGCCGCCCGCTGCAGATCCGACGGGATGATCACGATGCGATAACCGAGTGCCCCCAGTCGATCGAGCGGCACGAGCGGCGTCTTGCCGCCTTCGAACATGTTGAGGAGCTTGGGCGGGCTCACGCGGCGGGCGATCGTCTCCATCTGCGCCTCGCTGGTCGGCGCTTCCACGAAGATCACGTCGGCGCCGGCCTCCGCGTAGGCGAGGGCCCGCTCGATCGCCGCCTCCAGGCCTTCGACCGCGATGGCGTCGGTGCGGGCGATCAACACCAGGTCGGCGTCGCTCGCCGCGTCCCGCGCCGCGCGCAGCTTCTGGACCATCTCGCCCCGGGGGACGACCGTCTTGTCGTCCAGATGGCCGCAGCGCTTGGGAAACGTCTGATCCTCCAGATGCAGCGCGGCCACGCCCGCGCGCTCGAACTCGCGGATCGTCCGCCGCACGTTCAGCGTATTGCCATAGCCCGTGTCGGCATCCGCGATGACCGGCACGCCCGCGTGCTCAACGATGACGCTCAAGCGGTCGGCCACCTCGGTGAGGCCGAGCAGACCGAGGTCGGGATAGCCCATGCTCCGTGCGATGCCGCCGCCCGTCGCATAGACGGCAGCGAAGCCGGCGCGCTGGACGAGCCGGGCCGACATGCCGTCGTAGACGCCGGGCGCCACGATGATCTCGTCACCCCCGATGAGCTTGCGCAGCGCAGTGCTCGCGCGCATCGCTCACGCCCCCGCCGCGCTGGCGCCGGCGATCCGTCCGAAGACGGCGCCCGACATCAGTCCGGTGCCGCCCGGGTAGTTGCCGTGGAAGAGACCGCCGACCATCTCGCCGCACGCGTAGAGACCGGGGATGGGCGTCCAGCTGGTGCTCTGCACCTGGGCCTGGGCGTCCACCTTCACGCCGCCAAAGGTGAAGGTGATGCCGCCGGTCACCGGCCACGCCGTGAACGGCGGCGTGTCGAGGCGCTGCGCCCAGTTCGACTTCGGCAGCGCCAGCCCCTTGGTCCCGAGTCCATCGCGCACGGTCGGGTCGAACGCCCCCGAGCCGACGGCGGCGTTGTACGCCTCCAGCGTCTCGCGCATGCGCGCCCGATCAACCGGCAGCTGCTCCACCAGCGCGGCGAGTGAGTCGGCCGTCGCCGGCTTGCCCGTCCTGTAGCGCCCTTCGAGGAGGCTCGTGACCTTGTCGTCGAAGATCTGATAGGCGACGCCGCGCGGCTAGTTGAGGATGATGCCGCCGAGCTTGGCGTACGTGTAGAACTGGAAGTCCTCGCCCTCGTCGAAGAAGCGCCGGCCGTTGATGTCCACCAGGACGCCGAACGGATACGACAGGCGGTTGGTCTTGTCGGTCAGCTTGCGATCGCCGTGGGGCGGCGCCTCGGCGTCGATCGGTGTGGAATGGCAGCCGGTCCACTGCCCGCACGGCAGCGCGCCGATCTCCAGCGCCATGCGGAGGCCGTCGCCGGTGTTGTAGCGTGTGCCGCGGACCTTGGCGTGATCCCAGGGGCGGCCGAGGTAGCGTGCGCGCCACTCGGGATTGGCTTCGAACCCGCCGCAGCCGAGCACCACCGCGCGGGCGGTAAGGTCGCCGAAGCCGTCGCCGTCGCGCACGCCCACCCCGGTGACGCGGCCCTGGGCATCCTGGTTCAGGCGCACCGCGCTGGCGCCGTAGCGGATCTCGACGTCGTGCTCCTGCGCGGCCTTGAACCACATCGCCGACAGCCCGATCCCCTCGTGGCGGGCGCGGATCACCGCGCCCGGCGACCACTTGATGGTGTTGCCCACGCGCACGCCGCTGAGCGACACCGCGGCTTCCATCGTGATCCCCTGCGCGGCCATCCAGCGAACCGTGTCGTAGGAACGCCCGATCAGGATCTCCGACAGCTCCGGATCGCTGCGACCTTCCGTCACCCGGTCGAGGTCTTCACGAAATCGCTTGTGGGGATACGGCTCGACGCCGGTGATGAACCCCGGCACCTGCTGCTCGACGTCCGGGACCAGCGGCAAGAGGTCCTCCGCGCGGTCGTACGCGAAGCGCAGCAGGCCCCCGCTATAGTGCGTGTTGCCCCCGCGCAGCTCGCGCGGAGCCTTCTCCAGCACGACGACCCGTCGGGCGCCCTGCTCGCGCGCCGAGACGGCGGCAGCCAGCGCCGCGTTGCCCGCTCCCACCACCAGCACGTCGTAGTCAGCCATCGTCCACTCCCGTGTGTTGTCGCTGCCGAGGCTGCACGATAGCAGAGCCGCTGCTACGATGCAGCCCATGGACAGTCTGGGCCGACTGCTGGGCGATAGCGCATCGATCGCCGAGGTGCGCGCTCAGGCCGCTCGACTGCTCCGCTCGGCCGTGAGTCCGGGCCGCCGGCTGCCGCCGATCCTCATCCTGGGCGAGACCGGAACAGGCAAAGGGCTCCTGGCCGAGGCCATTCACCGCGACGGCGCCCGGGGGAGCGGGCCGTTCGTGGACGTCAACTGCGCGGCCATTCCCGAGACGCTGCTCGAGGCCGAGCTGTTCGGCTTCGAGCGCGGCGCCTTCACCGACGCGCGGCAAGCCAAGCCGGGACTCTTCCAGTCCGCCAATGGCGGGACGATCTTCCTCGACGAGGCCGGCCTGCTGCCGATCTCGCTGCAGTCGAAGCTGCTGAAGGTCATCGAGGAACGCTCGGTGCGTCGCCTCGGCAGCACGCGCAACGAGCCCCTGGACGTCGCCATCATCGCGGCCACGAGCGAGGATCTCCCCGTCGCCGTCCAGGAGGGCCGGTTCCGCGCCGATCTCTATCACCGGCTGGCCGTGGTCACACTCAACCTGCCGCCGCTGCGCGCGCGCGGCCGGGACGTGCTCCTGCTCGCCGACGATTTCCTCGCCCGCATCTGCGAAGACTACGGCCTGGCCACCCGCACGCTCACCGAGGACGCGCAGGCCGCGCTGCTGGCTCACCCGTGGACGGGCAACGTGCGCGAGCTCACCAACGTGCTGGAGCGCGCGTCGCTGCTCTCGGACGGGCCACGGCTCACCGCGCAGGATCTGGGGCTGGTCGCGGCGAGGCGCCCCGAGACGACGCGCGAGCCGGCCGGCGCCGAGAGCGCCACCGCCGGCGAGGACGCGGAGGCCGAGAGCGAGCGCCGCGTGCTGCTAGAAGTGCTGCGCGCAACCGGCTGGAACTTCACGCGCGCCGCCGGGCGATTGGGGCTCCCGCGCAACACGCTGCGCTACCGCGTGGAGCGGCTGGGGCTGACGCCGGAAGGTCCGCCCGAGCGCCGGCGCGGCGGGCGGCCGCCGTCGACCGAGCGCGCGGCCCCCGCGCCCGAGCCGGAGCCGCGCTCCGTGGTGGAGACGCGGCGGGTGACCCTGCTGGGGGTGCGTCTGCTGCCGTCGCCGGCCGGCGGCTGGGAGATGAACCGCGGCCTGGAAGAGAGCACCGCCAAGGTGCGGAGCTTCGGCGGCCGCATCGAAAAGACGGGGCCGGCGGAGTTACTCGCCGCCTTCGGCCTCGAGCCGGATGAAGACGCGCCCCGGCGCGCTGCCTATGCCGCCCTGGCCGTGCGCACGCTGGCGGCCCGTGCCCGGCGCGATGCGACGGACGTGCCGGCCATCGTGGTGGCGCTCCACGCCGAGATGCTCCCCGTGATCCGCGAGGGGGATGTGGTCCGCGTGGACGCCGCCGCCAGCAAGGACGCCCAGCGGGTGCTCGACGGGCTCATCGCGAGCGCGCCGCCCGGCAGCGTCACGGCGACCGCCGCGGCCAGCCGCCTCCTGGCCCGCCGGTTCGACCTGATTCCTCTGGCGCGCGGCGGCCGCACGGAGGACGGCGCGTGCCGCGTGGTCCGTCACTCGGAGCCCGGCCGCACGCGCTTCGTCGGCCGCGACCGTGAGCTGCGGCTGCTGCGTGAGTGCTTCGAGAAGGCGCAGGCCGGTCAGGGTCAGGTCGCGATGATCGTCGGCGAGCCGGGGATCGGCAAGACGCGGCTCCTGCACGAGCTGAAGCGGCAGCTCGGCCGCAGCGCCACCTGGGTCCAGGGCCACGCGCAATCGTTCGGACGCTCGATGCCGTTCCATCCGGTCATCGACATGACCCGGCGGGTGTGTCGCGTCGACGACTCGGACCCGGAGTCGGTGATCATCGAGAAGGTCGAGCGCGCGCGCCAGCGCGTCGGGGTAGAGGATCGCGAGACCGTCGCGGTCATCCGCTACTTGTTGTCGGTCGACCCCGGCGACCCGGCGCTGACCACCATGGACCCCGAGCGGCGGCACGCCTCGATCATCCGCGCCACCCACGGCCTGATGGAGCGGGGCTCCGAGCTGCGTCCGCACGTGGTCGTGATCGAGGACGTGCACTGGTCCGATCCGGCCACCGAGGACTGGACCATCCGGCTCGCCGGGCGACTCGCCACCAAGCGCTTGATGCTGATCCTGACGTACCGACCGGGCTATCGGCCGACGTTCGGCAGCCGGAGCTTCCACACCGCGCTCGCGCTGTCGACGCTGACCGGCGAGGAGAGTCTGAGCATCGCCGGCGGTCTGCTGGGGGCCGCCGATCTTCCGCCGTCGCTGCAGACGCTGGTACTCGACAAGGCGGACGGCAACCCGTTCTTCATCGAGGAGCTGGTGCGCTCGCTGGAGGAGGTTGGCGCGGTGCAGCGCGGCGGGGACGGGACCGTGAGTCTCACCACGAGCCTGGACCACGTCGCGGTGCCCGATACCGTGCAGGAGGTGATCCTGGCGCGGACCCATCGCTTGGACGAGCGGCTGCGCCATCTGCTGGAGGTCGCGGCCGTCATCGGCAAGGACGTGCCGTCCGCGGTGCTGCGCGCCGTCACGGGCCGATCCGAAGAGACGCTCGCGGCCGATCTCCGCCGCCTGCAGGAGTCCGAATTCCTCTACGAGACGCGCGCGTTCCCGGAGGTCGAGCACACCTTCAAGCACGCGCTCACCCACGACGTCGCCTACGGGCGGGTCGATCCCGAGCAGCGGCGCGCGCTGCACGGCCGCATCGTGGCGGCCCTGGAGACGCTCTATCCCGACCGTCTCGAGGAGCACGTCGAGCGGCTGGCCTACCACGCGCTGCAGGGCGAGCTGTGGCCGCGCGCCCTTCGCTATTCGCGCCAGAGCGGGACCAAGGCGTTCGCCCGCTCGGCCAACCGTGAGGCCGTCGCGTCGTTCGAGCAGGCGCTGACCGCGCTGACCCATCTGCCCGAGAGCCCGGAGACGCTCGCCGAGGCGATCGACGTCCGCCTGCTGATGCGCAGCGTGCTCCTGCAGCTGGCCCAGCTCGACCGCATCCGCCGGGATCTCGGCGAGGCGGAGGCACTGGCCCTGGCCCTCGGCGACCGTCGGCGACTCGGCTGGGTGTGGGCCTACACGACGACCGCGATGCTGTTCGCGGGCGAGCCGGTCCGCGCCCTCGGTGTCGGGGAGAAGGCGCGGGCTCTGGCCGACGAGGTCGGCGACGTGCCGTTGCAGGCCTCCGCCCGGACGCCGCTGGCGCACGCCTGCCGCGAACGGGGGGACCTTCGCCGGTCCATCGCGGTCTTCACCGAAGCCATCGACCTGCTCCCCGGCGACCTCGCGCGGCAGCGGTTTGGCCAGGCGATCCCGCCGGCCGTCTACGCCCGCGGCATGGCCGCCCTCTGCCGGGCCGAGCTCGGTGACTTCGCCGAGGCCGAGCGTCTGGGCACTGAAGCCCGGCTGCTCACCAAGGCCGAGGACCTGCCGTTCGGCTTCGCGTTGGCTCACATGGCGCTCTGCAACATCTATCTGGTGCAGGAGCGCGTGGAGGAGGCGATGCAGATTCTCGAGCCCGCGCTCGAGGTCATCCGCGCCCGCGGCATCCCGATTCCGTGGGCGACCGCCCTGCGCGGCTACGCGCTGGCGCTGTCCGGTCGTCCCGAGGAGGGCTGCACCGTGCTCGAGGGTGGGCTGGAGGAAGCGGACCGGCTGCGGTTCTTCTTCGGCCACTCGCAGTGGGTGGCCTGGCTGGCGCAGGCGCACCTGATGGCCGGGCAGATGGGCAAGGCGCGCCACCGCGCCGATGAGGCGCTGGCGCTCAGCCGTGGGCGCGGCCAGCGCGGATACGAGGCCCTGGCCCTCTACGTCCTCGGACAGATCGACGCGCAAGAGGGCGCGCGAGCGGCGGCCGAGCCGGTCTATCGGCAGGCGCTGGCCCTGGCCGACGAGCTGGGCATGCGCCCGCTCGCCGATCGGTGCCGCGCGGCGCTGAATCCGCCGGGCGCCTGAGTCTCAGACCGAGGTCGTCAGCGCCGCCCCCAGCGCCTGGCGCACCTTCTGCTGCTGCTCGGGGGTCGTCACCATCCGCAGCAGCTCCTGGAAGTTCGGGTGCGTGAGCCCGCCCTCGACAAAGGTGTCGCGCTTGGCCGCCAGCACCGCGGCCAGGATCTCCGCCTGCTCCGACTTCTCGAGCCGCCGCCAGATGCAGCGCTGCAGGTTCTCGACGTCCAGGCGGGCCTGGATGTGCAGCAGGCCTTCCATCCCGGTGATCAGGTCGATGAAGTCGTCGATCGCCTGCTCCTGCTCGGCCAGCGTCAGGCCCCGGAAGGCCCGCAGCGTCTCGGCGTGCTCCAGGCGCGCGTGCTGCGACTCCTCTCGCCAGTGCGATTCGAAGATGTGCCGGGTGAGTGGATCGAGCGCCGTATCGTCCACGAAGCACGTCAGGTAATGCTGCTGCGACAGCCATTCGATGGCCGCGGTGAGCAGCAGCACCGCGGCGGGGTGCCGGCTCAGCACCACGCCGACGATCTTCTGGGCGTCGGGCAGCAGCGTGAGCGGCAGGCCCAGCGCCGCGTCCACCCGGGCCCGGATCTCACGGAAGAGGTTCATGTGCTTGAGCTCGGTGGCTGCGCAGGTGTCGAGCGCGTCGGCCGCCGCGCGGTCGTCCTGTTCCAGGCCGCGCGCCACCGTCTTCATCGTGGGCGCAATGAACTCCTCCAGGCACGCGAACAGGTGGGCGTAGGCGCCCAGCTCGACGTGCGTGAGCTTGACCTTCTCGGCCGGCGTCAGGCAGGCCACTCGATCCGCGCCGGACAGCCGCACCGGCAGCCAGCGCCGGGAGAGATCGAAGTGGCGATTGCCGATGACCTCATCGATTACCGAAGGCCTCTGCTCGGTCGCCGACCGCTCTTCCGCGTACGTGCTCATCATCTCCTCCTCTCTGAATCCGTCACTCCACCACCAGGCGGGCGAGGACCTTCACCGGCCGCGTGATGTTGAAGTAGTTCGGGGATGTCCGGGCCACCGTCTCGTGGAGCTCCTGGAACTGCTCGGCGGTGGCGAAGCCCTTGAGCCGGACCGTGTAGCAGATCGTCTCGTGTCCCGGCCGCACCTGGGCGTTGACGCCGAGGAACCCACGGAGATCCAGCGTCCCCGAGGTGTCCACCTGCACCTTCTCCAGCGTGATCCCGCGCAGCGCCGCGGCGGTGACGTACCCCGCGGTGAGGCACGCATTCAGGCCGGCCATCAGGATCTCCTGCGGGTTGGGTCCCGTGTTACGGCCAAACAGCTCGAACGGCTCGTCAGCGTCGATGGTGAAGTTGCGGTGCACCTGCCATCCCCCGATCGTGTAAGCCTCCACGGACGTCCGGCTCCGCATCTGCCCCATCCACTCCGTGCGGACACGGAACTCCGCCGTGCCCTTGGCCGGATCGCGCTCGATCTCCTGCGCCACGTCCGCGATCTCGTCCACGTCGAGGCCATTCACCGTTTTCACTGACATCAGCACCATCGCCATCCCGCGCCCCTTTCAGCGGCTTGTCCGCTCCTCTTGCGGCGTCGCGGGGAGGGATGGGCAAATGCGATGCCGAAGCGGCGGGTTCGAAATATCAGGACGTTACGAAGTGGTTGACCACCGGCGGGCGCTTCGGCAGTTTCGGCGGTTTCGGCATTTCGGCGGTTATTTCAGACGGATAACGCCGGGAGGGGGCGATGGGGGACGCAAGGCCATCTTGCAGGCGCTATGGGCGCGTCATCGCAGGCGATCTGCTCGCGCGAAGGATCGCGGCCCGCAATCCAGGCTTGCAGTCCCCGTGACCAAGTGCGCGAAATGGCGTGGGCGGCGTGTGGCACGCAGCGTGCCTTGGCGTAGGCCATGCGTGATCCGGCAGACGACCGTGGGGTGATCATCGCCGTGGACGTCGGAGGAAGCTCGATCGCCGGCGGCCTGGTGACGCCGCACGGCGACGTCCTGTCCCACGCGCGCCGTCGGACGCGGGGCGGGGAAGGCGGCGACCCGGTCGAGCGCCTCCTCGATGTTGTGGCCGAGGTGTATGCCGAGGCGCGCCAGCAGGGCATCAGCGTTCAGGGCGTCGGCGTCGGCCTGCCCAGCATCGTGGACGTCGAGCGCGGGATGATGGTCAGCGATCAGAATTTCGTCCCCGAGTTCAAGGACGTCCCGGTGGCCGACCACATCCGCCGGCAGACGGGGTTGACCACGTGGGTGGACAACGACGCCAACGCGATGGCGCTGGGCGAGCTGCGGTGGGGGGTCGCGCGCGGAAGTGACGTCTCGTCGCTGGTGCTGATCACGATCGGCACGGGTGTGGGGGGCGCGCTGGTCGTGGACGGGGCGCTGGTACGCGGGCGAGACGGCTATGCGGGCGAGTTCGGGCACCTCAGCGTGATGATGAACGGCCCGATCTGCTTCTGCGGCGGGCGGGGCTGCATGTGCGCCTTCGTGTGCGGCACCGCGATCGAGCAGTCGGCGCAGCTCCGTCTCCGCACGCGGCCCGACTCCAAGCTCTTGACGCTCGCCGGCGGCGAAGTGACGGCGGTGACCACGGCGGTGGTGTTCGAGGCCGCCTCCGGCGGCGACGGTCTGGCCCGCGCCATCGTCGACGAAGCCTGTGAGGCGCTGGCCGCAACCCTCGGCGGCCTGCTGAACTCGCTCAACCCGGACATGATCGTCATCACCGGAGGGGTGGTCCAGTCGCTGGCGCCGCTGCGGGACGATATCCTGCAGCGGACCACCAAGTACGCGCTGGCCCGCGTCCTGGACGACGCACGGGTGCATCTGATCCCGTCCGACAAGTCTTCCAGCATGCGGGGCGCGGCGGCGCTGTTCCTGTACGAATCGGGGCGCCGGGGTCTTCGACCCGCGGCCAACGAGCGGAGGTAGCCATGTACGTGTCCCGGCCCGGTGCGCGCATCTTCTATCAGGTCACCGGCTCGTCCGAGCAGGACGTCGTGCTGGTGCCGCCGTGCTACCCGGTCGTGTACAGCCGGACGTGGAAGATGCAGATCCCCTACCTCTCGCGCAGCTTCCGGGTCGTCACCATGGACTTTCGCGGCAACGGCCGTTCCGACCGGCCGGCGGCCGGCTACGACTTCGACACGCTGTATGGCGACCTGAGCGCGGTGCTGGAGACGGCGGCCCGGCCACCGTTCGCGCTGGTCGGCTACTCCTGCAGCAACATGCTCCTCCTCCGCTACGTGGCCGAGCACCCCGAGCGCGTCTCGCACCTGGTCATGCTCAGCCCGCAGTACAGCCAGCCGATGCCGGAGCCCTTCGACGAGAAGTTCGCGCCGCTGGTCCGCGACGACTTCTGTGGCTACCTGCGGCGCTTCTTCACCAGCCTGTACCCCGAGCCCCACTCGCTGAAGGGCATCGAGGACGGCATCGCCTGGGGCCAGGAGACCACGCCGGAGGTCCTGGTCGAGGTGCTCCGCCAGATCCGCAAGGACAACGTGCGCGACCTCCTGGGGAAGATCACCGCGCCGACGCTGGTGCTGCACGGTACCCGGGACCGCATCGTGCCCTACAAGGTAGGCCAGGAGATCGCGGAGGCGATCCCCGGCGCCCGCTTCGTGACCTTCGAGGGCGGCGGGCATGGCCTGCCCGGGCGAGAGGCCGTCAGGGTGAACCACCTGATCCGCGACTTCGTCCTCGAGCGCCCGGTCGCGTCGGAGACCATCCCGGCCACGGCCGAGCGGCCGACGGCAAAGCCGCCGGCGCGAACACGGCGCCGCCGGATCCTTTTCCTCTCGAGCCCGATCGGCCTGGGTCACATCCAGCGCGACCTCGCCATCGCCAAGGCGCTGCGGCGGCAGTATCCCGATGCGACCGTCGACTTCCTGGCCGCCGATCCGGCCGATCGCGTGGTCCGTCACCTCGGCGAGCGCCTGCATCCCGCCACCCGGCTGCTCCTCAACGAGAGCGCACACGTCGAAGGCTGGGCCTCCGACCACGAGCTGCACGCGTTCAATGCGCTGTGGGACATGGACGAGATCATGGCGGCCAACTTCATGGTCTTCGCCGACGTGGTCGAGGCGGAAGACTACGACCTGTGGATCGGCGACGAGGGCTGGGATCTCGACTACTACTTGCACGAGAACCCGAACCTCAAGAAGGCGCCCTACGTGTTCGTCACCGACTTCATCGGCGTGCTGCCCATGCGGGACGATCGCTCGTCCACGGAGTTCCGGCGGGCGTGGGAGAAGAACGCCGAGAACATCGACCACCTCCGCCTGCACCCCGACGTGCGCGATCTGTCGATCATGGTCGGCGACGAGGCGGACGTGCTCGACCGTGAGTTCGGCCCCGAGCTGCCCAACATGCGGCAGTGGGCACGCGAGCACTTCCAGTTCTCCGGCTACACGTACCACTTCGACCCCACGGCTTATCGGGATCGTCAGGCCCTGCGGCATCGCCTGGGCTACCGCGATGGCGAGCGGACGATCCTGGTCTCGGTCGGCGGCACGCGGGCCGGACGCCACCTGCTCCACAAGTGCGCCGAAGCGTTCGCCGGCGTGGCCGGGCGGCTGCCCGACACGCGCCTGGTGCTGGTGGCCGGTCCGCGGCTCGATCCCCGCGAGCTGCCGTCGCACCCGCAGATCGAGGTGCGGCCCTTCGTCCCCGATCTCTACGAGCACCACGCGGCGGTCGATCTGGCCATCGTGCAGGGCGGCCTCACCACCACGATGGAGCTGGCGGCCTTCCAGACGCCGTTCTTCTACTTCCCGCTGCGCAATCACTTCGAGCAGCAGCACTTCGTGGCCCGTCGCCTGGAGCGGCTGGGCGCCGGGGTGCGGATGGACTACGACCGAACCACTGCCGAGGCCCTGGGCGCCGCGATGGTCGCCCACCTCGGGCAGCCGGTGCGCTACGCTGACGTGCCGGTCGACGGGACCGAGCGCGCGGCGCGAATGATCGCCAATCTACTCTGAGACGGGAGGACGACCATGGGCGCCAACGGCGTGAACCTGGACGGCATCAAGCAAGTCGACACACTCGTTCGTCAGAATCCGGCCATGGGCAAGGTGGGATTCAAGGCCCGCTCCGCGTGGAAGCGCGGCACGCAGAGCGAGGTCACCGTCGACTCGATCCTCGCCGGCGGCAACGAGATGTCGCCGTCGACCCGGCGGTTCAAGATCAGCGTCGACGAGCCGCCTTACCTGGGCGGCGTCGACGCCCAGCCCAACCCGGTGGAAGTCCTCCTGGCCGCGCTGGCCGGCTGCGTGACGGCCGGCATCGCGACCAACGCCGACATGTTCGGCGTGCCGATCGACGCGATGAGCATCGAGCTCGAGGCCGACGTCGACGCCCGCGGCATGCTCGGCCACGACAAGAACGTGCGCAACGGCGTGACCGACATCCGCTACACGGTCACCATCCAGAGCCCGGCCTCCGAGGACCAGGTGCGCCGCTGCAAGGAGACCATCGACCGCAAGTCTCCGGTGCGCGACACGCTGGCGAACCCCGTCAACATCACGTCGAGGCTGGTCTACCAGCCACGCTGAGCGGATGCCCGGCGAGATCAACTGCAGCTACACAAAATCGCTGATCCCGCTGGTCGAGCGCGAGGTTGGCGAGGCGGGAGTGGCGGCCCTGTTGCGCACGGCCGGGTACTCGCGGGAGTACCTGACGGCCGATCACAACTGGCTGCCCCTTCCGCTCGCCGACGCCGTCTCCCACCAGGCCATGACGCTGCTGGGCGAGACCGACGAGGAGCACTGGGGCCGTCGCTGGGGCGAGTACCACATGGAGTGGAAGCCCAGCCACGACGAGCGATCCTACCTGGGCGGCTACACCATGGGGCTCGGGAGCCCGCGCGCGATCTACGCGCGCGCGGCCACGATCGTGGGCGCGGTCAACCGCGCGTGCACGTGCGAGCTGGTCGCGATGCATCGGGCGCGGGCCACCATTCGCCTCACGCCACGGCCCGGCCGGCGCACGCCCCGGTGGTTCTGCAGTCATGTGCGCACCATGTTCGAGTGCTTCCCGACCAACTGGGGCCTGCCAAGGGCCACGCTGATCGAGTCCCAGTGTGCGGCGACCGGGGCGCCGGCCTGCGTCTGGAACCTTCGCTGGCGCAATCCGCCGATCGGGGCCCGGGTCTGGGGCCCGGCCGCAGCCGGCGCGGCCCTCGGCGGCGTCCTCGCCCTCGCGACGATGGGCGAGCCCTGGGCCGTGCGCGCGGCGGTGACCACCTTGCCGCTCGTGGCCGGGGCGGCCGGCGGGGTGGCCTGGCGTGAACGGCGGCAGCGTCATGAGATCGAGCGCCTGCGCGACATCCAGAGCGAGGAGATCCTGCATTCCGCCCAGGAGCTGGACAAGAAGTTCCGCGACCTGGAGACCAAGATCGAGCAGCTGTCCCTGCTCATCGATCTCAGCGCCGCGGTCAACGCCACGCTCGACACGGAGAAGATCTACGACCAGGCGCTCGACCGGCTGGTGCACCGCATGGGCTTCCAGGCGGCCAACCTCTTCCTGGTCGATCCCGCGCGCGCCGTGGTCCGGGCGCACCGCAGCGTGGGCGACGAGCCGCACGCGGCGCTCGAGGCGATCGAGTTCCGGCTCGACTCCGTCGACAGCCTGACCGCGCGGGTGGCGCGCACCGGCTTGCCGGTCATCATCAATGATGTCGAGACGACCGACATCCCCGTGCATCTGCCGACGGTGCGGGCGCTCAACGTGCGCTCGCTGGTCGCGGTGCCCCTGCGGGTGAGCACCCGCGTCTTCGGGGTGCTCGGCGTCGTGGCCAGCGTGCCCAATCGCTTCGCCGACGCCGACGTGGACCTCCTGGTCGCGGTGGCCAACAACGTCGCCCTGGCCGTCGACCGCGCCGAGAACTTCCAGACCATCGAGGACCTGAGCCGCGGCCTGGAGGACAAGGTCCGCGTGCGCACCGAGCAGCTGCGGGCGGCCAACGAGGAGCTGGCCAGCGCCTACCGCGAGCTGCAGTCCACGCAGATGCAGCTCATCCAGCGCGAGAAGATGGCCTCGGTCGGTCAGCTGGTGGCCGGGGTCGCCCACGAGCTGAACAATCCCATCGGGTTCATCTATTCCAACGTCGGGATGCTGGAGGATTTCGTCACCCGCCTGCGCACCATGCTGGAGGTCTTCCAGGCCGCACCGCTGCCGGAGCCGGCGCGGGCGGCCGTGCAGCAGCGCTGGGAAGCCCTGAAGGTGGACTACGCGCTCCGGTACCTCGACTCGATGATCCAGGGGATCCGGGAGGGCGCCGAGCGGAGCCGGAAGATCGTGCGGGACCTCCGGGTGTTCGCCCGCGGGCAGGACGAGGTGTGGCAATCGGTCGATCTGCACGAGGAGATCGAATCGAGCCTCACCCTGCTGCACCACATCCTCCGGGATCGGGTCATCGTCGAGCGCCGCTTCGGCACGCTCCCGGCCGTGGAGTGCATCCGGTCCCAGATGGATCAGGTCTTCCTCAATCTGCTCGCCAACGCCGGCCAGGCCATCACCGGCCCGGGGCAGATCACCATCACCACGCGCCGGGACGGCGACCACGCGGTGGTCGCGATCGCCGATAGCGGCCCGGGCATCGGCGCCGACGTGCTCGGCCGGATCTTCGATCCGTTCTTCACGACCAAGCCCGTCGGCGAGGGCACCGGTCTCGGCCTGTCCATCAGCTACGAGATCGTCAAGAAGCACGGCGGCGAGCTCCGGGCCGAGAGCCCGGCCTCGGGCGGCGCGGTGTTCACGCTGCGGATTCCCCTCGCGCGGCGGGCGGCGTGAGCGACGAGGCGATCGTCCTGCTGGTGGACGACGAGCCGCGCGTCCTCGACTCGCTCGAGGCCCTGCTCGGCATGGAGCATCGAATCCTCCGCGCCGAGAAGCCGGAATCCGCGCTCCGGGCTCTCGCCACCGAACCGGTGGCGGTCGTCGTGAGCGATCAGCGCATGCCGGGCATGGTCGGCACCGAGCTGCTGGCCCGCAGCCGCGACGTCGCGCCCGATGCCGTCCGGATCTTGCTCACCGCGTTCACCGACACCGAGGCCCTGGTGGAGGCCATCAACGCCGCCGGCATCTATCACTTCGTGCACAAGCCGTGGGATCCGACGGAGCTGCGGCTGCTCATCACCCGCGCGGTGGAACGCCACCGCCTCGTCGGCGAGCGCGAGCGCCTGGTGAGCGACCTGGGCGCCCGGAACCACGAGCTCGAGCAGACGCTAACCAGCCTGCGCGCCGCCCGGGCCGACGTCGAGCGGGAGGCAGCCATCCGGGCGCAGCTGCAGCGCTACGTTTCGCCGCGGCTGGCCGAGTCCGCCCTGGCGGAAGGGACCTTGTTGTCCGCCTCCGGTGTCTGGCGGTCGGCCACCGTTCTGTTCGCGGACATCCGGGGCTTCACCCGCCTCATCGAGTCGACGCCGGCGCCGGTGGCCATCCGGCTCCTCGACGAGTACTTTGCCGCGATGATCGACATCATCTTCGAGCGCCAGGGCACCGTGGAGCAGCTCATCGGCGACGAGATCGTGGCGCTGTTCGGGCTCACCGAGGACGAGCCCGACGCCGCCGCCCGCGGGGTGTTCGCCGCGCTGGACATGGTCGAGGGCGTGAAGACGCTGGCGGCGCGCTGGACCGCGGCCGGCCTGCCGACCTTCGACATCGGCGTGGGCATCAGCTCGGGGTCGGTGATGGCCGGGACGATCGGCTCGGACCGGCGCCGGGAGCTCATCGTGGTCGGTCGGCCCATGATCGCGGCGGCGCGCATCCAGCGCATGACGCGGCTGTTCGATGCGCATATCATCGCCGGCGAGGAGACCTTCAACGAGGTGAAGGGCCGCGTGCAGCATCGGGAGCTCGGGACCCCCCGGCTCAAGGGCATCAAGCAGCGCGCCGCGCTGTACGAGATCCTGGCCCGGGAGCCATGACCGACCAGCCGACCATCCTGATCGTCGACGACGAGCCGCGCGTGCTGGACGCGCTCGAGGCCGTGCTGGCCGCCGAGTTTCGCGTCCTCCGAGCCGGCAACGGCCCCGCGGCCCTCGAGCTGCTGCGGACCGAGGACGTCGCGGTGGTGCTGACCGACTACAAGATGCCCGGGATGACCGGCGTCGAGATGCTCCGCGAGTGTCAGGCCATCGCGCCGGACGCCGTCCGGCTGGTTCTCACCGCCTACACCGACATCGACAGCCTCATGGATGCCGTCAACACCGGCCACATCTATCACTTCGTGGCCAAGCCGTGGGATTCCAAGGAGCTGCTCGTCGTCCTGCGGCGCGCGGCCGAGCGCCACGCGCTCGCCCAGGAAAACGCCCGCCTGCGTGAAGAGCTGGAGCTCGCCTACAACGCCGTCCGGCGACAGGTCGCCGACATTCGCGCGCGACCCACCGCGTTCGATGGCGTGACCGGCGCCA